>PDWI01005816.1_pt1 | contig 15744 bp, 13 predicted proteins | sample 1430891 | NCBI WGS metagenome assembly PDWI01 (sample SAMN01162508, study PRJNA174530) | Oral metagenome, whole genome shotgun sequencing project. | biome: Marine environment; feature: Marine mammal; material: Swab sample of the gingival sulcus; isolation source: swab sample of gingival sulcus...
GAAACAAAATTAATTCCCAAGAAACTACTAAGACAGAAGCTGAATGAATTGTACGAGATATATGAAGATAAGAACGAATAATGTGGTTTTGAATTGATAAATTGTCTATTTAAAATGTTTAGCTTTATTGTTCGTGTCAGAGCGTTAGGGCACAAACGCAAAGCGTTTTTTATCGCCAATGAAATTTGCCGCCTAAGTCGGCAAGTGAAATATCACTTCGTAATATGAAATATTCCTTCGGAATATGAAATGCCGCTACGCGGCGTGTTACGCTTCGCGTATGAAAGGCAAATTTTATTTCATTTCGCGCGTTAGCGCGATATTTCATGATTTAGGTTGCATAGGCGAGCAGTAAACGGAACGTTTACGACCAGCCACGGGAAGTAATTATTTCATGCCACGCAGTAGCGTGGTATTTCATTAGGTTTTGTTATTTTAAGAGTATAGTATTACCAACTATCTATGGTATAATGTTATATAAGGATACAACTCAAATCCTTACTGTAATTAATATTTGTTAGATTGGGGCTTTTATGTGTAATATCAATCAAATTATCAAAGAAGTTAATAGTACGATGACAATGGAATATCTACCGTTGACAGAGAATGATATAAAAATGATAAAGTCAACTGGTGGCAATCACGATAGAATTGAGGAACTGATTTCAGATTTAGTAAGCAAGTATACGATTGTGAGTTCAAGTGATGAATAACGATTACAATTATGAATTTGGTAAGACACATTTTTTACTAGAACGATACGAAAAGGTAGCTTTATAATGGCCGATAAGATATTGTTAAAAGTTTTGCTCGGGCAAAGTGATAAAAATATAAAATTTAGCGAATTAAAAGCTTTACTTGAAAGATTGGGGTTTGACTGTCGTGTTAAAGGTGACCATTTTATTTATTTCAAATCAGATGTTGACGAAATTATCAATATACAACCAAATGGAAAAATGGCAAAGAGCTATCAAGTAAAACAGATACGAAATATTATTACGAAATACCATTTAGGAGGCAAATGATATGTATAACTATGAAATAATATTATATTGGAGCGAAGAAGACGAGGCTTTTATTGCTGAAATTCCTGAGTTAGCTGGCGCGATGGCAGATGGCAAAACAAGACAGGAAGCACTTGTTAATGCAGAACTTGTAATCGCTGAATGGATTGAAACTGCCCAATTATTAGGTCGGGAAGTTCCGTTACCCAAAGGGCGTTTACACTATGCTTAAGTGTGTGATAAGAAGTAAAATACAAATCTAGCAGTAATTGCCTACATGCTATAGAACAATTTCAATTTTATAATGTTAGTGCATACCAGAAAAAGCCCAGACAAATCGTCTGGGCTCTTGCTTGAAATCTACCTTGCATATTAGAGATGATTTAACTGTCACTTGAGTATTTTATAAATCATTGAAGCTAATAGTGCGCGAGTAATTGGTTTTTGCGGTACAATTTTGTTGTCGCCGGCGATGCGTAGCAAATTGTTCTCAATTGCCCAATTCATCGCATCTACCGCATAATCAGAAACAGCACTGCCGTCTGGGTGTTGTGACAAATGTGTACCTTTAATACTTGCATTGCCAAGTGTTTTTTGGTAGCGGTACAGCACGGTTACAATTTGTTCCTTTGTCAATGTGTCAATTGGGCCGAATGTCGATTGACTATAACCCTTAACGATGCCATTTTTAGCTGCCCATGCAATAGGTTTAGTATACCAAGTATCGACGGGAACATCGTTAAAAGTCGTCGTTGCATAACCTGCTGGCTCACCAGCAATACGATAGAGCATTGTCACTAAAGTTGCTCGATTCACAACTAAATTAGGTGAAAACATGTCGTGACCGGTACCTTTTATCAGTCCCTTTTCAGATAGGGCTTCAACTGCAACAAAATACCATTCACTAGGTTTAACGTCCAAATAACGACCAGTACTTGAATTCATCTGTGTTGATGTGCTATTTTCTATAGAACTATTTTGGTTGTCGTTGACGCTTGTGTTATCAGATTCAGGTGTTTCGGGGCTGTCAAATACTTCGTCACCATCTCGCCTGCCATCGCCGTCACTATCAGGATTCTTTGGATCGGTGCCCTTGACGATTTCTTCGCTATCAGATAGGCCGTCATTATCTGTATCAGCTTTATTGGGGTCGGTGCCTTTGTTAACTTCTTCTTTGTCAGATAAGCCATCACCGTCAGTATCGGTTTTATTGGGGTCGGCCCCCTCGTTTATTTCTTCTTTGTCAGACAAACCATCGCCGTCAGTATCAGCTTTATTAGGGTCGGTACCTTTACTAACTTCTTCTTTGTCAGATAAGCCATCACCGTCTGTATCAGCTTTATTAGGATCGGATCCCTTCTCTAATTCGACGGCATCTTTGAGCCCGTCACCATCACTATCTTGATTATTTGGGTTAGTCCCGTTACTGATTTCTTCGCCATCATTTAAACCATCACCATCTGTATCTGCTTTAGTTGGATTAGTGCCTTTATCGATTTCATCTTTATCCGTTAAACCGTCGCCATCACTGTCGGCAGCTTTGGGGTCGGTAGTGCCATTTAGTTCTGCTTTGTCGTCTAGACCGTCGCCATCGCTATCTTGATTATTTGGATTAGTTCCGTTATTGATTTCTTCACTATCAGTCAGACCATCACCATCTGTATCGGCCTTATTGGGATCAGTGCCTTTTTCAAATTCGACACCATCTTTTACGCCATCGCCATCGCTATCTGAATTAAGTGGGTCAGATTTAAATGTTAATTCTTGTTTGTCGCTTAGACCATCGCCATCACTGTCGGCATTTTTGGGATCGGTACCAGCTGTCAGTTCGGCATCATCTGTTAAGCCATCGCCGTCAGTATCTGCCAGCGTCGGGTCGGTGTTGCCGTTTATTTCAGCACTGTCTGATAGGCTGTCGCCATCTGTATCAGCTATATTAGGGTCGGTGCCATAATTTAATTCGCCCGAATCGGTTAAACCATCGCCGTCAGAATCAGGATTATTGGGGTCGGTATTGTGTACTAATTCTGCTTTATCGCGTAACCCATCATTATCGGTATCGGCTTTTAAAGGATCAGTGCCATAAATTACTTCGGCGGCGTAAACGAGTCCATCGTTATCTGCATCCAGCGCAGATGGATTTATAAAATCTGTCGGTTTTTTGACATCGACAATAAAATCTTTAGGCGGTTTTTCGTCTTTGGGGTCGTAGCCAATTGATAGTTCAGACGAATCTAAAATGCCATCGCCGTCGCTGTCTGGATTATTTGGATTTGTCCCCATCTTGACCTCGGCGCCGTCACTAAGCCCATCGTTGTCGCTATCAGAGTTATATGGATCGGTTTTATTCAGTATTTCCAGCTTGTCGTTGAGACCGTCATTATCGATGTCTTTGCGCAGGGGATCAGTATGATGCACCATTTCTTCGTCGTAGTCGTTGAGGCCATCACCGTCGGTGTCGTAAAGTAATGCGTCTGCAACATTGGCATCAATGTCATCTAAGAGGCCGTCGCCGTCGGTATCCGGATTATTTGGGTCAGTATTTTCAACGAGCTCATAATTGTCTTCTAGCTCGTCATTATCGCTATCCGTGTCATTGGGATCTGTGCCAAGTTCGACCTCATAACCGTCTTCTAATTTGTCGCCATCACTATCATCGTCTAGCGGATCAGTTTCTAGCTCAATTTCTTCGCCATCTTCTAAGCCGTCGCTGTCGCTGTCATCATCAGTTGGGTCGGTGCCGAGATCGATTTCTTCGCCATCATCAATGCCGTCGTCATCGCTGTCGGCGTTAGCTGGGTCGGTGCCGAGATCGATTTCTTCGCCGTCATCAATGCCGTCGCCATCGCTATCTGAGCGCAATGGATCAGTGTTATAGTCGTCTATTTCTTGTGAATCACTTAAATTATCCTGATCAGTGTCCTCGTATGTTGGATCGGTACCATAAATATGGATTTCGTCACCATCGCTAATGCCGTCATAATCAGTGTCGGGAACTAGCGGTTCGGTTTGTTCGGCAATTTCGTCACCGTCGTTTAAACCGTCGCCATCTGTATCAGGATCCATTAGATCAGTGCCTTCTTCTAATTCGTCAGGGTCTTCTAAGCCATCGCCATCACTATCGGCGTCTGTAGGGTCGCTGTGGTAGCCATTCGAACCAAAGTATTCGACGCCATCGACAATGCCGTCGCCATCGCTGTCTTCATCTAGTGGGTCAGTGCCACAGTCGACTTCTAGGCCATCCCATGCGCCATCGTCATCGGTGTCAAAATTAGTTGGGTCAGTGCCTTCCTTGAGTTCTTCATCGTCGTCGAGATCGTCGTCATCGGTGTCAGCTTCTAGTGGATTGGTATTGTAACCAATTTCACCATAGTATTCTTCGCCGTCATTTAGGCCATCGCCGTCGGTGTCGTCGTCTTCCCAATCGGTGCCAATCAGGTCTTCTTCAACATTTTCAATGCCGTCGTCATCGTAATCTTCGTCGGATGCATACAGCGGCAGCGGTAATGCCAGTGAAAAGGCGAGTACGAGTGCTAAAATAACTGAAAATCTCTTCATCTGGTTCTCCTTTCTAGACATAATAATTCACAATACTAGTATACACAAAAATTAGGCCCAAAACATGGGCCTAATGGGTTCATTTTGTGCTACGTTTAATAAAGTGGATTAATCCAGCCGTTGCTAATCATATAAAAAGCCAGCTCAACTGAGTCGTTAAAACCTGTTTTTAGTAGCATGTTAGAAATATGGCGTTTTACGGTCATTTCGCTGATAAATAATTCTTCGGCAATTTCACGTCTTTTTTTATGTTTACAAAGTAGTTTTAGTATTTCCATTTCGCGTACAGTTAGTGGGGCGTTACCTTTGGGAAAGGCAATTTTTTTGGGCTGTGGGAAATAGTTTTGACCAGCGATGACAGCGTCGATTGTCTTTTCAAAAAAATCTAAACTTTTGCTTTTATAGACAAAGGCGTTGGCACCAATCTGTTTAGCTCTTTCAGTATAAGTAATTTCATTAAACCCCGACATTACAATTATTTTGATTTTAGCATTTTGTTTTCGAATTTTATCAGCGGCATCCAAGCCAGAGCTACCAGCTTCGGTACAGACGTCCATAATGACTAGATTAATGGCTTGATTTTGACAAAAGCATACTGCTTGCTCGGCATTGCTGAGTTGGCCGACCACTTGGTAGTTATCCTTATCTTCAAACAGTCTTGTCAAGGAATCTCTCAAGGTGCGGTGGTCGTCAACAATTAACACTCTAATCATTAGTAGTACTCCTCTCAATTTGACGGTTGACTTCAATAATTATGCGAAAAACCGCATTGTACTGTAGGGACATTTTAGCGCCGGCGTTGGCTAATTTTTCGGCCATGCCATTTAAGCCGATGCCTTTGTGAATCGGTCCGTTAGGCAATTCGCCATTATTACTGATAATCATTTTTTCAGTTTGTTGATGGCGTTGATAATCAATTGTTATAATGCTGGCAAAGCCGTGTCTAACTGCATTGCTGGTTGCTTCGCGTACGATATCGCCGTAGATAGCATACAATGCTGACGATTCATCGGGCAAGTCATTGTAATTTATAGTTACACCGAGCAGTTTAAAGTTTTTGATGACGTCATTTAGCGAAATGTTGGTCATGCTTTGTTGATTTATGATTGTAAAATTATTGAGCAATTCGCCAATAAATGACAAAAGCTGCGCTTTATCTATTGGCACATTTTGACGAAGTGCCCCGAGCAAGAGTGAAATTGAGCGACTCATTTGGTTGTGGATGGCAATTTCTAGTTGTCGGTATTCGCTTTTTTGGCAAATCGTCATAATATTATCGATTGAATCCTTTAATGTAGTAATTGCCGATTCTAGTTCGTCTTTTTTTGCGTTTAAAGTTTCTGTCATACGCCATTGATCGCTGATATCAGTTGATGTAATCTGTTGATAATGTGAATTTTTTAGCGTTAAATTAGTTAGTTGAAAGGCAGTCGTACTGTCATTTTCAACGTGATGATAGATGCCGTTTTCGTCAAACGGAATATCGAAAGTATTAATGACTTCAGCTGGCCAATAGGCTTTGCCGAGCACTTTTGCCATAATGTCTTGCATCGTCTGATTGATTAAAATAATCTCACCATTTTCTTTGGCGAACAGGACACCACTGTTTAAACTATCGATTGCCGATTTTACAGTTAGGCGGGAAGGTAGAATTTTTAAGCGATCGCTGTAGTATCGATAGTTATAGAAACTTTGTATTATTAAAAACGTTAACGATGTCATATAATAAATAGCAAAGTGACCTGAATATGCCCTTTCTATCAGCGGTGACGACAAGGTGATAAATGGTAGAATGATTAGATACTTTAACTGATTGCTTTGGCTGGTTTTGATTAACAGCAGAGCAATTATCGAAATGAACAAGAAAGCGCGTAAAGTTGGCCATAGTAGTGGTGTAATAAGCGATTCGCGCACATTCATTTGTGCTTTGACAATTAAAAAAGCCTGTACAGTTGTCCATAACAATAGCAAGAATTGAAGCGTACTAGAACGAGGAAATTGGCTATTTTGATTGTTTAAAAAACTGGACAACTTATAGCAAAGTGAACGCATAATAACGGCGATTACTGCCAAGCAGATAATAATTAGGCGCCAGTTTTCGGGTATGGCATATAGGCTCATTTATCAGTGCTCCTTGTAAAATGTAGTGAAATGCCAAAGGCATCGTCGAGATCTTTTTCAATGTAGGTGGCGTTGGCACATTTTATACTTTCTTTTAATTCTTGGTCAATCGATAAACTGAGTGCACCGCCTGAGGGCATAAAGTTTACAGTTATTTCTGATGGATTACTGACAATTTGGACCAATAATGTCTTGCGCTTGTGTTCACGTAGTGCAAGCAATACGCGATAAAAAAATTTATATATTAGCGATCCGTGAACAGTAGGAATATCGTTGTCGGCGCGTTGTACTATCAAGACATCAATGGCGCTAAAGTGGGCGATTTCTGATAGTTCTTCCATATAAAGTTGTAAATCCTCAATCGCTATTGTCGGGTGGGTTCGTTCTCTAAAAAACCAATTTGCACAGCGTTTTAAGTAACAGCTATCCAGGGCGATTACAGCTATCTCGTGGGGGGCAATTTGTGCACCTCTAAGACGGTTGATATAATCATTTAATCGCTCGACATCTTGCTGGATTTGTCTCTGTAAATTATTATATAGATTAACTTTGACTTTTGCAGTAGCTGCGGCTTGTTTTATCTGTTTTTGCCTAGTCAGTAATTGACGAATGTTTTGTAATTTCTTGATGTTGAGTGATAGATTTTGGCGCAGTTGATTAACTTGACTGATATCAGTCAAATAGCAGACATAGCCACTGTTAATAGGCTGAACGTGCAAGCGCGTATTATCGTCAATGAACATTGGAAATTGCTCACTTTGGCGAAGTATTGCTGAATCTAGTAGAGGCATTTTTTCAGATCGGGCAGACAACACGGGCTCGCCGTCACAGTTTAAAATTTGCATATTTAAAGTTGAGAGTTTAAAAATTTTACCATAGTTGGTATTGACAGAAATGAGGCCGGAGCGCAATGCAGTTTCAAAGAAGATCATAATCAGTATGACCATTGCCAACGTGATGTCAAAACCCTGTGGCAGTAGGCGATTAACATAAAATAGGCTGATTAGAATGGTCAGCAAGACGACGCCTAACGGCATGATAAAAACCTGTTTTTGCTTCGATTTAAATGCCTTGTGGACGAGTATAAAAATAGCTGACAGGTATTCGATAAACATAAAAGCGTACATTGGCCAAAATAGTGGGCCATAACTATAGTTGCGATTCCAGTCTGGGCGTTGTGTGTCAAATAAAAAGAATAAGTTATGTAAATTGTTGCTAAATATTAGAGCAATTATCGGTAAATTGATTAAAAACAACCACTTGACAAATGCTGGCATTTGTCCGTCATCATGAAGCTTATCACATTTTGCAGACAACCACAAAATATTGATCGGTAGTAATAAAATGGGAATATAGTAACTGTACCACAAGTAACCATCTAATAAGATGCTTTCATACAATAAATATTTGACAATGCGAATCGATAGCCAAGTCACTAATAGGAAACCATTTAAGGCAATTGTTTTACGCATTGTTTTTTGACTACTGCGCACGTAAAATGATAGCGACCAAATGACGACAATGGTGACAAATAATATGCCAACAAAAAAATGTTCTCTGCCATCGGCGGTCTGAAAATGATAGCTGTTATTAACCTGTCGACGTATGCTACGTGGAACGTCAGCAAGCAAATTAAGCAGCGCATGCTCGTTATATACAGCTTGTGACAGCTTTGTGCGATCAAGTGTTCGGTAGCTTAGGTTAGTTAAGTGTGATTGTAATTGAGTAATATTCGATTGAACAGCTGAAAGTGGTTCTTTTGACAATAGGCCGCCATTGAACTGTAAGCGATTAGCTGGTGCAATCACTACTCGGTTTGGTTTGCTGTCAATAAGTGTGGCAGCTTGATAGTCGTAACAAATGACGATTGCTGCATCGTTATTGTCAAATACTAAAAGCTGCCTAGCTTTTAACGGCGTTAACAGTTGCTCGGTTGCGCGCCGTATGTCGAACTGTTTGTCGTCGTGGCTGAACGCTAAAGTGGCGAACAAATTATTTAATGTCATCTTATCTGATGGAATCGAAACGGATGCGTTGAGCGCTGCCAAATCTGAGAACTGCTCTATTTTTTCCTTAACCATATTGCGATTGACAACGATGACAAAAGAAGTCGTATAGAGCGGATACCAATTATTTGCAAGGTTTTGACGCAGCGCAGCATTTGCGGTATATTCAAATGCTTCAACGGCGCGGGCGCCGTTTTCTAAGCGATACAATGCATTTTGTGGCTTGCTCAAATGAATTACTTCACTTGGTAAAATTAAATTAATAGCGGTTGCCAAATTGCCGTCCTGAAAGCAAAAAACGGCATTTTTTTGTGTAGATCTAAGTTTTGTTTCGGATAATATGAAGCCGCTGATTAAAAGTGTAATGCACAGCAAAATAAGGCCGTAGTTTTTTAGAACAGTTTTTACGCTTTTGTGTTCAATTCTCTTTTGCACAGCAAACCCTTCATTTTTATCATTTATTGAGAATATTCCATTCTATTATATCACACCACTGTGCTATCAGTCCAAATCGAAAAATCGTCTTTTTTAATTTAAATAGGTCATGCTTTAATTGTGTTTTTAGTCGTTTTATCCGTTATATAATGTCACTAGGCAAAAGAAATAAAATTTGATATAATTGGTTCTGGCTAATCTAGCTTTCATAAAAATAAGGAGGAAATAATGGGACTATTTGGTTTATTTAAAAAGAAGTGGGATGAAGAAAAATCAGATCAGAACAAGGCAAGAATGCAGGAACTATTCGATGAAACAGTTCCTGAAAGCGAGAGCTATCAAGTGGTGTACGGCTTTGGTTTAGAAATACAAAATTCAAACTATATTGTAATGCGCAAGACAACTTATGAGTATACCAGTTTAATTATTGGCTATCGCCGCAGCGATATGAGTATTGTGTTGTTACAGACTACGCCTGAATTAGAAGGCTGTAGTGAACCGCAATATTTTAAGCGCGCTGAAATAAAAAAAGCTAAGATTGCAACGGGTGAATATACAATTTATCACCAAGGTGGTATGATGGCTGGCTATACGCAATTTTCTGTTATCGAAGAAAATGACGAGAATTATCTCGTTTATTGTCACCAAGATGAAGAAACTGAGCAGTTTCATCAATTTTGGAAAGAATTTTGTAAGAAGCAGTAGAAAAGAGAAAAGTAAATTTTTGTTTATTAAGATTTTAAAAGCACAATTCACAGAGTTTTGTGCTTTTTTATTTTATGAATCAAGATTTGCTCAGTAAAGTGCATTAAATAAGTTAATAAGAACAAGCATGAACTGCTTAAAACTGACTAATAATGGGTATAACTAAATGTTGAAACTTATTGATAGGAGTATATGATGATTTCCAAAAAAGAAGATATATTGGCAATTGCCACCAGCGAGTCGTTAACCTACCAACAAAAACTGTATAATTTGGCAAATGTTGCCGAGCGTCTTTATTCGCCAGTTGAATTGTTGGGCTATACTGAAGAAGAAATGCAGTATATTGAAAATGATATGATTTGTGATTTAAACGAGGGTTATGTGCTTTATCGTCCACGCTATATCGTGCCGGACTATTCGGTTTTCGTTAAAAATGGCTGTAAGTTCTTAGAACTGCCGCCGCCACAAGACATTGATGATTTGCTGGACGGACTACTGATTTTATACAGCAATGTACCGTCAATTACCTCTTTTCCGGTTTTTATTGGCCATCTCGATCGCTTAATCGAGCCGTTTATCAGCGATGAAAAGGCCGACTACAAAAAGATTAAGCGCTTTCTTAACCACATCGACAAGACCATTCCCGATTCATTTTGTCATGCCGATATTGGGCCACACGAAACCGTTGCCGGCAAGTTGATTTTAAAAGCGGTTATTGAACTAAAAAATCCAACGCCTAATATGACCATTAAATACAATAAGGCGATAACCTCGCGCGAGTTTGCCAAACTGGCGGCAAAGGCCTGCTTACTAGTGTCGAAGCCGTCGTTTTCAAATGATATTTATTATACTGATGATTTAGGAGAACATGCGCTCTGTAGCTGTTATAATGCCTTGCCATTTGCCGGTGGTGCCTATACATTAAGTCGTTTGCGACTAGGTACAATTGTCAAACAGGCAACGGATACCGATCACTTCGTCAAACAGCTGTTGCCCAAAGTTGCCCGCCTAATGTTGTCGACCATGGATAAGCGCATTAGCTATATTGTCGAGCAGTCTAATTTCTTTGAGACCAATTTTTTAGTTAAAGAGGGCTTTATTAAACGCGAAAACTTTACCGGCATGTTTGCCATTGTCGGTTTGGCCGATGCGACAAATCGACTATTGCAATTAGAGGGTCTAAATGAAACATTTGGCATGTCAGCACGTGGCGATGAAATTGGCCACCTGATTATGCAGGCGATTAAACGCGAAGTTGATAATCACGTTGGTAAGTATTCTGAACGCACCGGCAATCGTTATTTAATGCATGCTCAAGTAGGTGCTTCGATCTGCGAAGAAGACCACTGCAATACACCGGCGCACCGCGTGCGCGTTGGCGAAGAACCGGCACTTTTAGAACACCTTAAACAATCGGCGCCGTTTCATCAGTATTTTCCGTCAGGAACAGGCGACTTATTCGCCTTTGACCAAACCTATCTTGACCATTTAGATGCTATTGTCGATATTGTCGATGGCGCCTTTAAGCTAAACTATCGCTATATCACGACCTACTTAAAAGATACCGATTTAATTCGCGTTACCGGTTATTTGGTTAAGAAGAGCGAAGTTGAAAAGGCGCGTGGTGGCAATGCTGTTTTACGTGATACCACTTGGTTCGGCTCAGGTACAGATGAATGTGCCCAAGTATTTGATAGAAAAAGAAGATGATCACGCTACCTGTTCATCGCATCATACCATTTTCTAATGTCGAGGGGCTTGGCAATCGCACCAGTATTTTTGTACAGGGCTGCAATTTAAATTGTATTTACTGTCACAATAGCGAAACCATTGCGCTGCATTCTAAGTTGGCGACTGATTACACGGTAAGTGAATTAGTTGCAGTCGTCAAGCAGAGCATGCCCTTCATTCGCGGGGTGACCGTTTCGGGTGGTGAAGCAACGCTTTATCACCTTTTTCTGGTCGAATTTTTTCGTGAAATAAAGCAGTTGGGCTTAACGGCTTATATTGACAGCCATGGTTTTTTTGACCGTCAAGAGATTTCTGCTTTAATCGGCCAGACAGACAAGTTTTTATTTGATCTAAAAGGCGATCAACAGAGCCTTAAAAAACTGTGTTTCACCAATTCACTGGCTAAGCCGATGTTGCAACAAGTTAATTTAAGTAATTTAGTAGCACTTTTAAAAATCAATAAAGTAGAAGAAGTGCGCCTGGTCTATTTAAAAGACTACTTTGCTGATAAGGCCTTTATTGAACAGATTGCGGGCATTTTAAAACCCTACCCAGATGTTCTATTTAAGCTAATTGGCGTGCACACTAAAGGCTTGCCAACAACACGACAAACGGCAATTAAAAATCATTTACCCGGGCGGGAAGAACTGGCAAAATTTGCCAAATCATTACAAAACGCTGGTGTTATTAATATTCGCGTTATATTCTAATAAAAATAGAAATTGCTAAATAAATTTCTGAAAAAAATAATTATGAAAAGCCGTCAATTCATATTGAACTGATGGCTTTATTAATGTTGGTTTTTAATTGGCTATTTCATTATTACTTTTTATTTTGGTGGTGTGTAAAAGATTTGAACCCAATTATAAGGTTTAAAACCAATTGCGAGATACTCGAAATTAGGGCTTAGAATATTGACTCTGTGTACGGGCGAGTTTAACCAATCGGTCAAGACTTCTTCTGGTGTTAATTGTCCTGAAGCAATATTTTCACCTGAGGTAATCATTTCTTTTAAAACTAATAGTGAACTATCACCATTTGGCCTGACATGGCCAAACTTTTCAGCTATTTCATCAGTTCGCATTTGGGCGTAAGCCTCTATTTCTGCATCAGCAATTTTTAAATCGGTTAGCCCGTGCTTTCGACGTTCGGCATTAACTAAAGTAAACAATTCTTGTTTAAATGTATTATGATCGTCAGCAGTGATGCAGTTATTTGCTAAACCATAATTCGTTGCTGTATAATAAGTATTGACAGTCTCGTGATACGTCGACTTGTTATCAGTAGTAATTGCATAATGATTAAGCGCTTCTAAATCTATAATTATTTTGGTTGCACGTTTATCAATTGCATTTTCATTGACGAGCTTGTTGAGCAGTCGCTCACCAGATTGAGTGTTTGATAAAAGTGTTATATAGCTCAATTTTGCTACGTCGCTTCTTAAAAATGTTGTGCTATTTGGCAGATCACTTTGTTTGATCTTAGTTAATTTTACGATGTCTTGTTCTGCTGTTTGCCATGAAGATTGGTCATCCAATTGAAGTGCGCGCAACAATAAAGTTGCATAGTCGCGGGTAGAAAGTGTCATATTAGAGCCAAATTTGTTGCTGCCAATGCCATTCGTAAGCCCGCTTACTTTGGCATAGTTAACAGTGTTTTTTGCCCATTCAGGAACATCGTTAAAACCACTATCTGGCCAACTTTGTTTATCTACTTCGCTGCTTTTTCCCAAAAGTCTAATCAGCATAATCAAACCTTCAAGTCTAGTGGGAGCTCTGTCAAGTTCAAAACCATTGCCTGTGCCGTTAAACATGCCGATTTCTGACAGTCTATCGGCAAAGTGAGGTGCCGAAATATGGCTGCTGTCGGCAAAGCAAAATATCGTCGAAATTAATGAAGTAATTATTAACAACAACAAGCATACGCCTATATTTTTTTTCATTGTTTCTCCTCGTCGATTGTTTGTTAGAAAACCATAAAGTGAGCGATAATAAAGAAAATATAACTGAAATGTATAATGATGAATAATTAATTTTATAAAAAAATAACCAACACAGCAAGTATTTTCAAATTACTTATTATTAAATAAAGTATGTTTAAATAGTATAATTTATTCCTAAATATAAAATATATTTCATTTAATCATAGAAAAAGGTGATGCTTTTAATTGATGAAAGTATTGTTGAGAGAATGGAAAAAACAATATTAATATAAAATAACGTTTTACCCAGATTTTTAAATGTATTTTGAAGCTGTCTTCAAAAAATTACTGATTAACAAGTTCACTCTTGTCGTTTACTTATTTTGTCAGTATAAAACAATTTTAAAAATAAGTTAATGATAATTCTGTCCTTGTGTAAAAAGTAGCCGAGAATTGGTATAGAAGGGTAAAGTCTATGAAAAAACGATTGCTTTGCTATTTTGTTTCTTTAACGCTTTTAGTCGGTTGTTCAACTGTGCCCTTGCCAAATGAATCGACTAGTATGTCAGACAATATGTCGTGCGATGTATACATTTTACAACTAATTCATCCTAAAAAGCAGTGTTTCAGTTTTTTCTCAGTGCAGATTGCTTTTTATATAAATAATTAATATAATATGGATAGGTTATTATTTAGTGCTACTGTTGTGTTAACAAGTTATTTGCATAATAATGTTGTATGGATAATATGTTGAGGTGAAACTATGAAGAAAAGATTAATAATTTTTTTACTGAATATTGCCATTTTTTTTACTAGTTGTGCGAGTACACAAAATTCTATAAAGCTGTTGAGTGCTGACGATTTATTGAACTATTTTCAGCAGTATAATAAGAATTGGCAGGTTGTTGACGAAACAGTTGATGACAAAATTGCTGATACAGTTCATGTTTTTACAATCAAAGATCAATCAGATGACAGCTTATTTAGAGTGGCAAATAGCATTGATAACGATGCCTATAGTCTACAGATTATACCGTATGTTGCGGCACAAAAAGCAGTACCTGAATTAGATCATTCAACCGAGGCAACGTTAATTAATACGGCAGTTGATTTAGTTGAATTTTCAACCGAGGTAGACATTGTACAACAAATAGAAGCTTTCAAAAAAAATGCGCATTTATCAAATTGTGATAGCCTTGTTTGGCATATGAGAGATCAAGCACACGTTTTGTTTATTCATTATCAACGTGACACGACAGATTCTGGGCAATATAAGTTAGTTTTTGTCAAGCTTTGGAATAATGCGCTTTTGAAAATACAGCAACCGCAATTTTTGTTACCAGATCAACTTGAAGATATAAAAGTAGCCGAACTATCTGAAATGGCAACTACTGGCTCAGATTCAAAAAAATATGCTAACTATCGCTTAACAGGTAGCTTAGTTTACGATTTATCTAGCAAGCCAGCTGCTTTGCCGTCCTATATTTGTCTTGATGATTTTGCAATCGACACAAGCGTTTACGAGGCTGGTTATATTGAAAGTGGCGCACATCAATTGCCAGTGCTAATACCTAACTATTTCCGTAACTATCAGGATATTGAGAACTCTCAATCACGCATACTAGTAACTTATTGCGCTGATGAAAATGTGTTTGTCGTAAGAGGCACTGACAAATTAGACTAAATGTTTTTTGGTACTACAAGAAAGGAACATATCGAAAATGTAAAGTAGTTACCATATTAGTTGTTTCTGCGGCGTTGTTCGCTTTCGAGCGCAATCAAGTGTACAACAATTATAAAGACTATGCCGATTTTATGTTAAACAGACATCTGCCTGATGTTTGTGAGAACATGATTGAAATGAACGCCATCATAGAAAAGGCAATTGAAAAAGGCTACATATCAGAACTTGAACTAAAAACATTAAAGCAGTCATATGATATCTATATTAGAAGTTTTTTTTGCTACATAGAATTGGCTGAATTAGATAATTATTTAGCACCTGAAAACCCCCACTTTAATTCGGCAGATGACACTTGGCTTGAACTGTTAAAAGAAATTCGAAAGTTAAACAGGGAGAAGCTGTAATAATAGTTGATACAAGTTCTTAAATTGTTAATATAATACGAAACTATGTGAGCACTTTATGCTGTACATTTGCTACAGCCAATAAAATAAATCAGAAAAAGTCAAAAAATATTTATAAAATAAAGTGCTAAAAAGTCTTGATTTTTTTCTTGATTTAGTATAAACTGATGTAGTT
>PDWI01014322.1_pt1 | contig 15744 bp, 16 predicted proteins | sample 1430891 | NCBI WGS metagenome assembly PDWI01 (sample SAMN01162508, study PRJNA174530) | Oral metagenome, whole genome shotgun sequencing project. | biome: Marine environment; feature: Marine mammal; material: Swab sample of the gingival sulcus; isolation source: swab sample of gingival sulcus...
TAAATTAATTAGACAATATATTCCAAAACAATCTAATTTTAATATCTTTGACGACAAATTTATAACAAAAGTACAACATAAAATTAACAGAAGACCTAGAAAGAAATTAGGGTTTAGAAAACCAAAGGAGATGTTTTTCAATGCTGTCGCATTTGATACTTGAATCTACGTACAACATATTTACTTTTCTTTTTTTTGAATACACGTAAATTTTATTATATTTGTAAAAATTTTTATTATACTATTCTCTTAAAGTATAAAATTTAATTTTTAAACAATAACCCCATGAGAGTAAATTTTTATTTTGAGGTTAGTAATGAAATATCAAAACTAATTACTAAAAAATACAGTACTTCTTTTTCCCTTGCTACTTCATTACTTGAAAAAAATGTTCGAAATGCAATTTATGCTGTATATGGGTTTGTTAGACTTGCTGATGAAATAGTTGATAGTTTTCATGAGTATGATAAAAATTTTTTATTAAATAAACTAAACAACGATTTAGATTATTCACTTGAACACGGAATTAGTACCAATCCGATTTTAGCTGCGTTTGCCCATACGGTAAAAACATACAATATTGAGAAAAAACACATCAACTCATTTATGGACAGCATGAAATTCGATTTAATTAAAATGGACTACAAAAATACCGAAGAATTAGATAAGTATATTTATGGTTCTGCAAATGTAGTTGGTTTAATGTGCTTAAAAGTATTTTGCAACGGGCAACAAAATTTATTTGATAAACTTAAATACCCTGCAGAGAAGTTAGGTGCTGCATTTCAAAAAGTTAATTTTTTACGTGATTTAAAAGAAGATATTAGCAATTTAGGTCGTAGTTATTTCCCCGAAATATCCAATAACTCTTTTAATGAAGAAACAAAAAAACTAATAGAAAAATCTATAGAAAAAGATTTTTTCGACGCACGTAAGGGTATTAAGCAATTACCGGGCAAATCTAAACTTGCTGTTGCCTTGGCATATTATTATTACATTGGTTTATTTAATAAAATAAAAAAAACAAAGGCAAGTGTTGTAATTAAAAAAAGAATTAGAATTCCCAACTTAAAAAAATATCTTATTTTTATAAAAGTTTGGTTAATGTATAAAACAAAAATGATTTAAATGTCTGAAAAAGTAATATTAGTTGATTTGAATGATAACCCATTGGGAGAAAAAGAGAAAATTCAAGCCCATAAAGAAGCCCTGCTTCATAGAGCGGTTTCGGTATTTATTTTTAATTCAGAGCATCAGTTATTATTGCAAAAAAGAGCTTTAAGTAAATATCATTCCCCGGGATTATGGACAAATACAGCATGTACTCATCCTTCTCCGGGAGAAAGTTCTTTAAATGCAGCCATCAGACGCTTAAAAGAAGAGATGGGTATAAAAATTAACAAATTATCCAAACTGTTTGATTTTGTTTATAAAGAGAATTTTCAAAATGGATTAACCGAATATGAATTTGACCATGTTTTTATGGGTGTTTCGGATGATTTACCTAATCCTAATAATAAAGAAGTTTGTGATTTTCAATATATAGATGTAAATGTGCTTTTAGAACAAATTAAGCTTAATCCGGATAATTATACTGTTTGGTTTAAAAAAATTATCAATAGAGTTGTCAAAGAAGCAAAATTTTAAAAATATAACAGTCAACAATGAATTTATATCCTAAAAACAAAAAACCTCTTATAGAAGTAAAAAAGTTTATTATAACTTTTTATGTGGTTGGAACAATAGGGTTTACAATTCCTTTTTCCCGAAATTTCTTTATTGCAATTACACCTTTTGCGTTGTTAATAAGCACTTACTTATTAGCCCTATACCACAACAAGTATAATTTAAAAACATTAACGGCTTTTATTTTAGTATATTTAGCCGGATTTTTTGTCGAAGTTGTAGGAGTTAACACAGGAGTTATATTTGGAGAATATGCTTATGGCAGTGCCATGGGATTAAAAATATTCGATACTCCTTTATTGATTGGAGTTAATTGGTTATTTTTAACTTATACTGCAATATCCATTAGTAAACAACTAAAAATCAATAGTGTATTAACGATCTTCTTTGCCCCTGCACTTATGCTTGTTTATGATATTGTTATAGAACAGCTGGCTGCAAAAATGGATATGTGGTATTGGCATGGCAACATTATACCCTTAAAAAACTATATTGCCTGGTATTTGATAGCTGTATGTTTTGCTTTTATTTTTAAATTATTTAAAGTAAATACAAAAAATCCTTTAGCAAGTATTTTGTTTATTTGTCAGTTTCTGTTTTTTAGTTGTTTACTTTTATTTCTTAAATAAAATATGTTAAAACAAAAAAAAATCACAACAAAGTATTGAAGATGCAGAAAATAAAAATGTTATGATACTTTATTTTGCCTACATATCATTTATATTATTAGCTTTAAAATTAATAAATACGACTGTTAATTTTATACTTAAAGATTGCATTACTAAACTGAAATCTTTGGAGAAAAATAGTGTTTCTGTTTTAATACCTGCTCGTAATGAAGAAAAAAACATAAGGTTATTACTTAAGGATTTACAAAAAATTGAAGACAGTATTTTAGAAATATTGATTTACAACGATGAATCAACCGATAATACCGAAAAAGTTATCAATGAGTTATCTAAACATGATAAAAGAATTAAATTAATTAAAACATTTGATTTACCTCAAGGATGGATGGGTAAAAACCATGCCTGTCATAGGTTGTCAGAACAAGCCAAGGGAAAATATTTTTTGTTTATCGATGCAGATGTAAGAATGAGCGATAATATTATAGATAGTGCAATTGCTTTTATGGAACAGAAAAAATTAAAACTTTTATCTATATTTCCCGTTCAGATATTAAAAACTTTAGGAGAGAAATGTTCTGTACCTTTAATTAATTATGTTTTATTAAGTCTTTTACCTTTGATTCTTGTCCGCACATCTAAGCAAGAAACTCAATCTGCTGCCATAGGTCAGTTTATGTTGTTTGAAGCCGATACTTACAATAAAATAAAACCCCACAGACTTTTAAAAAATTCTTTTGTGGAAGATATTCATATTTCGCGACTTTATAAAAGAAAACAACTGAATATGGCCTGCTTAATTGGTGATAAAAGAATAAAATGCAGAATGTATAATTCCTATTGGGAAGCACTTCACGGATTTTCAAGAAATGTATTTATGTTTTTTGGTAACTTTAAAATTTTGGCATTTTTGTTTTGGTTATTTGCCACTTTTGGAATTGTAAGTGTTGCTATTGCATTACCACAATATTTATTAGTATACTTATCAGGAGGTGTTTTAATGATTGTTTTATATGCTGCAACAGCTAAACAAAATATTTTACTTAGTATCATTTTATTCCCAATACTTTTAGTGTTTATGTTACAAGTTATGATAACTTCGGTTATATCAAAAATAAAAAAACGAAATTTATGGAAAGAACGAAATATTTTTTAACTTTAATTTTTCTATTGTTGAGCTTGCTGATTTTTTGTCAAAACAATGCAAATATTTACGAATCCTATATAACCGACGATATGGATAAATGGAAAACTGTTATGGATTCCATACAAAAAAAAGCTAAAAAAACTAACGAAACAAAATTAAATTTGTTGAATTATCAATATGGATATATTTCTTATTGTATTACCGAAGATAAGGACTCACAAGCTGAAAAATATATAGAAAAAGCTAATAAATTAATAGAGCAACTGGAACAAAACAAATACAAATTATCTGTTTTGTATGCATATAAGGCTGCTCTTATTGGTTTCAAAATAGGACTGTCTCCTTATAAAGCTCCTTTTATGGGACCCAAAAGCAGTAAATATGCACAAACATCTGTCGAAATAAATCCTAATAACACATTGGGCTATATCCAGTTGGGAAATATTGCCTATCATAAACCTTCAATATTTGGAGGCTCTAAATCCGAGGCAATTAAACATTATATACATGCTTTAAAATTAATGGAAAAAGAACCGAAAAAGTTAAAAAACAATTGGAACTATTTAAATTTATTAGTATCTATTATAAAAACTTATATAAGTCAGGAAGAATTTTTGTCAGCAAAACAATATTGTATAAAAGCACTGAAATTTGAACCCCGATTTAATTGGGTTAAAAAACAACTTTATCCACAAGTATTAAAACAATTAGAAGATGAATAAAAAAGTAACTATTGTAGGAACCGGATTAGGAGGACTTGCTACCGGATTGCGACTTATAAGTAAAGGATATAAAGTAACATTTATAGAGAAATCAGCACAGCCCGGAGGACGTTTAAATCAATTGAAAAAAGAAGGTTTTACTTTTGATGTGGGACCCAGTTTCTTTAGTATGCCCTACGAGTTTGAAGAACTAATGAACGATTGTGGAATAAAAATGCCTTTTGAATTTGTTGAACTCGACCCTCTTTATACTGTTAATTTCAGAGGTAACGACAAAAAATTTTCTATTTATAAAGATATTGATAAACTTAGTCAGCAGTTTGAAGGAATAGAACCCGATTTTAAACAAAAATTTACAGCTTATATAAAAAAATGCGAACAACTTTACAATGATACTGTTCACATTGCAATAAAACAAAACTTTAATAATATATTTGACTACTTTTTTTCTCTTATGCAAGTTAATCCAAAGCATTTACCTATTTTATTGAAAAGCTTTTGGAAACAAGTAAATAACTATTTTGAATCGAAAGAAGCTGTTCAGATTGTATCATTAATTGCTTTTTTTCTGGGACGAACTCCTTTCGACACCAACGCAATTTACACTTTATTATCACATATTGAATTTCAACATAAAGGTTATTATAATGTAAAAGGAGGCATGTATGTTATAGTAGAAAGTCTGGTTAACGAATTGATAAAACAAAATGCTTCTTTTGTATTCAATACCGAAATAGTAGACTTTAAATATCATGGAGATACTTTAACTTCCCTTATTGATAACAATGGTAAAAATTGGGAATCGGATATTTTTGTTATAAATGCCGATGCTGCATATTTCAGAGGTAATGTTTTAAAACGAAAAGCTTTTTCTGCAAAAAAACTTAATAAAAAAAGTTGGACAATGGGGTATCTAACCTTTTATATAGGTGTTAAAACAAAATTAAATAATGTGGAACATCATAACTATTTCTTGGGAGATAATTATGAAGATTATGCCAAAGATGTAATGAAAAATCCAAGCACACTTGAAAAACCATATTATTATGTTAATGTGATTTCAAAAAATAATCCCGATTGTGCTCCCCAAGGATGTGAAGCTTTATTTTTTGTATGCCCTGTCCCAAATTTAATTTACAAACCGAATTGGGACGATAAACAAGATATAATTAATAGTATTATTGAAGATTTTTCCAAAAGGATACAGTACAATGTAAAAAAAGATATTATTTTTCAAGAAGCATATACTCCACAAGATTGGGAAAAACAATTTAACTTGTATAAAGGAGCAGGATTAGGTTTATCTCATGATATGATGCAAATAGGTGCTTTTCGTCCTAAAAATTATGACGAGAAATTTAAAAACACTTTTTACGTAGGTGCATCAACAATCCCAGGAGCAGGTTTACCTATGGCTATTATTAGTTCTAAATTAACCGCAGAAAGAATAATAGATAATTAGTGCTTATTGGAAACATTGTCAATTGAATTTTTATTTTTTATATCATTTGCGATTTAAAATTACCGTAAAATAAAATGACGTTTTTTTTGATTATATTTTTTACCTTTAAGTAGAATTGAGAAAAGTGCGTTTTATTAGTGACTTTTAAAATAAAAAATGGTATTATAATGTAAAAAAATATGTTATCTTTGTCAAATTAATACATTCCAAGTAATAAATAGTGTTTTTATAATATTTATTACAAATTTATTTTTATAGAGAATGAGTTTTATTTAATAAATTGTTTATTAATATCTTATACCATTTACAGTTTGAAATTACCGTAAAATAAAATAACAAATGGTATACATCAATAGCAGAAACATGCATGAACATTATAACAAAGAATATTTTGATTGGCAAAAAAACATAGGAGCTTTTGGAGGCTGGGCTAATGTAACCAAATTCAACAAATACATTACTGAAGATATGAATGTTATTGATTTTGGTTGTGGCGGTGGTTTCTTACTCAATAACATAAAGTGTAAAAATAAGTTGGGTATAGAAATTAATGACGAAGCAAGAAAACATGTTAACTCTATTGGAATAGATTCTGTTAAACATATAGAGGAAGCTCCGGACAACTGGGCAGATTGCATTGTGTCGAATCATGCTTTGGAACATGTTCCCAACCCATTGGAAATTATCACAAAATTAAAACCGAAATTAAAAGTAGGTGGAAAAATAATTTTTGTAGTCCCCTGCGATTCTGTCAGTTATAAATATAAACCTAATGATGTTAACTATCATTTATTTTCTTGGAGTCCTATGAATTTAGGTAATTTATTTACCGAAGCAGGCTACAAAGTAATAGAATCGAAAGCTTTGATACACAAATGGCCTCCGTATTACAGACAAATAGCTAAATTGTTCGGAAGAACAGGTTTTAACTTGGCTTGTAAAATATATGCACGAATAGAACGCTCTTATTTTCAATCTCGTGTAATTGCAATACGAGAAAAATAACAATATTTGTGATTTAAAATTATCATAAAACAAAACCCTGCAAATTTAATAATCTACAGGGTTTTATTTTTTTGAAATAATTATAAGATTACAATAATGGTTTCATTGCCGTCATAGCACTACGCAGCTCATATCCCACAAGTTCCACTTCATGGAATCTTATTTCATCGTTTACTTCAACAAGCTCTACATTACTTACTTTATTATCTATATTTTTATTAAAATCTTCACCTATAACATTTGTTTCTATCTTACTCATAAAGTCACATAGAAGAGGTTTACAAGCATGATCAAATAAGTAACAACCATATTCTGCCGTATCTGAAATAATCCTGTTCATCTCAAACAGTTTTTTACGAGCTATTGTGTTTGCAATTAACGGCACCTCATGAAGTGACTCATAATAAGCACTCTCCGGCTTTATTCCTGCCTCGGTCATTGTTTCGAATGCTAACTCAACACCCGACTTAACAAAAGCAACCAGCAATGTAGCTTTGTCAAAATATTCCTGCTCTGAGATATGCTCGTCCGAAGCTTCGGTTTTCTCAAAATCGGTATTAGAAGTAGCCTCACGCCATGCTAATAAATCCTTATCTCCATTTGCCCAATCTTGCATCATTGTTGATGAAAAATCACCACTCATTATATTATCCATATGTTTTTGGAACAATGGACGCATAATTTCTTTTAATTCTTCTGCCAACTTAAATGCTTCTATTTTTGCCGGATTCGATAGTCTATCCATCATATTGGTAATACCGCCTATTTTTAGTGCTTCGGTAATTACTTCCCAACCATGCTGAATAAGTTTAGCAGCATATCCTTTATTGATATTTTTTTCTACCATTTTATCAAAAGCCAATATCGACCCTGTTTGAAGCAAACCGCAAAGAATAGTTTGCTCTCCCATAAGATCTGACTTTACCTCGGCAACAAATGAAGAATGCAACACACCTGCCTTATCTGCTCCGGTAGCTACAGCATAAGCTTTAGCTAATTCAAAGCCTTCGCCTCGCGGATCATTCTCAGGATGAACAGCTATTAACGTAGGAACACCAAAACCTCTTTTGTATTCTTCGCGAACTTCTGTTCCCGGAGATTTAGGAGCTACCATTATTACTGTAATGTCTTTTCGAATCTGCATACCCTCTTCAACAATATTAAACCCATGCGAATAAGAAAGCGTAGAATTTTTCTTCATCAATGGCATAATTTCCGAAACTACTGCTGTATGCTGTTTGTCAGGAGTTAAATTAATAACTAAATCTGCCGATGGAATCATTTCGGAATATACTCCTACCCTAAAGTTATTGTCAACAGCATTTTTATACGATTGACGCTTTGTTTCAATAGCCTCTTTACGCAATGCATAAGAAACATCCAAACCTGAATCCCTTAAGTTAAGCCCTTGATTTAATCCCTGTGCTCCACAACCTACTATAACTATCTTTTTTCCTTCTAAAGCTTTTGTCCCTGATGCAAATTCCGAACTATCCATGAATTCACAAATACCTAATTGATTAAGTTGCTCTCGTAACGAAAGCGTGTTGAAATAATTATTCATTGTATTTTGTTTTAAATTTTATTGTTTATATGTATATTGTCAAATTGTTACAATTATACATAATAAAATGCGATTTGTTTACAAAATAACAAATAAAATTTTAAATATTTAAATTAAAACTTACTTTATTTTATAAAATTATAAGTGAAGTAATTTATATCATTTCTCATCTAATATATAGAAAATTTAAAATTATATTGTATATTTGTATAAGTTTAAAAATGATAAAGTTATGAGATTTGTAGATGTAAAGAATGATGTAGCATTTCGTAAGATATTTGGAAATGAAAAAAAGACAGAGATACTTATTTCATTTTTGAATGCTATACTTGAATTGCCCAAAGGAAAATTAATAACAAAAATAAAAATAGAAAATCCTTATCAATTACCTCAAATAAAAGGACTTAAAAGCTCTACATTAGATGTAAGAGTTACCGACGAAAGAGACATATCGTATATTATAGAAATGCAAGTTGAAGAACTTGAGGGTTTCGATAAGCGAGTACAATATTATACTGCTAAACAATATTCTACTCAAATTGATAAAGGAGATAATTATCCTAAATTAAACCAAGTTATTTTTATAGGTATATTAGATTTTGTGTTTTTTAAAGACGACCCACATTACATAACTCGTCATAGGACTGTTAATATTAACACACACAAAACAACCTTTGACGGAATGGAATATAATTTTATTGAATTAGCAAAATTTAATAAAGAGTTAAAACAAATTGAAACCCTTGAAGATAAATGGATATATTTTATAAAAAATGCATCTAATTTAGATATAATACCAAAAAATGTAAAAGACAAAGGATTAAAACATGCTTATGAAGATGCCGATAAACACTCTTGGACAAAAGAAGAACTCCACGACTATGATTATGCTGCAATGAGAAAGCAAGATGAAATAGGTAAAAAACAAATAGCTGTAAAAAGAGCTAAAAAAGAAGGGTTTGAAAAAGGTATAGAAGAGGGAATAGAAAAAGGAATAGAAAAAGGAATAGAAAAAGGAATAGAAAAAGGAATAGAAGAAGGTAAAATAAAAATAGCTATTGAAATGATTAATGAAAATGAACCTATTGAGAAAATAATAAAATATACTAAACTAAAAAAAGAAACTATTAAAAAACTTATTAATAATAAAAGCATGTGAAACCATTAGAGATTTAAAAAGTAGATATTAAAATTTATTAGCTTTTTTTAAAATTAAATCTATAAAGAAAATCACTAGCATCCGAAAGTTTATAAAAAGCAATACTTTTTTTAGCATAAAAACCTGAGACTTTAGTCGTTAGCCCCTGGCTTTTAGCAATTTATCTTCGGTAATTATATTGTTTTTGTATAATAAATTTATCAAACTTAAAAACCTTAAATCTGTAAGATTTATAAAAGCTAAGGACTAAAGGCTAAGAGCTAAAAGCATATAAATAAACAAATAACAGATAACTAAAATCATCAAACAATATTTATTATAAAAACTTTCGGACGCTAGTGAAAGAAAATAAATATCTGACAAAAACTTTCACTTTTATTTCAGTGTTAACACCAATGCTCTAAAAACAGAAAACAGAACATAAATTGCTATTGTAACAGCTATCCCCCCCATTCCAAAAAACACAATACACATTACAGCGGTTAAAATAAGCAAATACTTATCTATATTCGATGAAAAAGAGAAGTTTTTAAATTTCAATGAAAACATAGGGATTTCTGAAACCAATAAAAACGAAAATATAGGAACAAAAGCTAAAAGCAACAAATAATTATGAAATATAGAACTAATATAATTTGCTTCATTATTAAATACAAAAGCTACAGAAGCAATAAATAATCCGGTTGCTGTTGTTGTTAAACCTATAAAACTCTCACTTTGACGAGTATCTACATTAAATTTAGCAAGACGAAGTCCCGAAAATACAGTAACAATAAACGGACTAAGTAATATTAATTTATAATTATAGCTTAATTCAAAAAAGTTAGTTGAAACACTACCCGTCAGTTCTTGTTTTAGCATCATATGTAAAATAGCCATAGGTGCCAATCCAAAACTAACCATATCTGCTAAAGAATCAAGTTCTTTACCCATTGGCGAATATGCTTTTAAAGCTCTAGCTGCAAATCCGTCAGAAAAATCAAACACAGCTCCTATAAAAATAAAAATAGCTGCCATGTATATTAATCCGTTCATTGCATAAAACACACTTAATGTTCCGCATAATATATTTAACGATGTAAGAGTGTTAGGTATATGTTTTAATAATTTCATATATGTTGGTGTATTTTTGTTTTTTATTATATATAAATTAAATCACGTGAATTTTTAGGGTTGCCCAAAGCAATTATTGAATCTTTCTTTCAAAAATTAAATAACCTCTCCGTTAATTGTAATTTCGTATGTTAAAGGAATAGCTTTTTTATACATAGCCGAAACCCCACAATATTGATTTTCAGATAAACTAACCGCTCTTTTGATTTTTTCTGAGTTAAGATTTTCTCCTGTAAATTTAAAAACAACTTTTATTTCTTTATATTGTTTTGGATGCTCCTCGGTTAAATCTCCCTCTACATTAATAACAAGACTATCGTATTTTACACGCATTTTTTTCAATATAGAAACAACATCCATACCTGTGCAACCGGCTAAAGCAGCAAGAACAAATGGTTTTGGTCGAGGACCTTTATTTTCTCCTCCTACACTTGGGGCTGCATCCATAACTATTTTATGTCCATTTATTTCTGTATTAAACGACATATTTCCCATCCATTTTACATCTATTGAATTTTTCATAATTTTAAAATTTCATAAGTTACATTTATAATTAATTATAATATATATAAAGCTTAAAAATCTCATACTCTTTTATTATATTTATTTCCTTATCACAAAGTTTTAATGTATAATAAGGCTTTAAAGAATTGAAAAAAAATACTTATTTTTTCACAAATATATTGAAATAATTATATCTTTGTTGAAAATTATTGAAATACTTTATTAATTATTTTCTTATTCACTCAACAAAAGTTTGATTTTCAATAAGTTAATATGTTTTATATTTTAATTAGAATATAGATGTAATGAATTATCTTGCTAACAACCCATATAAAGGAACAGTTGATGTTAAGGATTTTGAGATTTTTAAGAGTTTAACTAAAGAGCAAATAGCTTTGATTAACCAAAATTTATCTTGTACTGTTCAAAAACGAGGTGCTTTAATTTATTATGAAGGAACTCGTATTACAGGCTCTTTCTTGGTTGTTAAGGGAATATTAAAAATATATAAAACAGGAGTAGAAGGTAAAGAACAAATTATAAGATTTGCAAAACCCGGTGATTTAATTGGTTTTAGATCAATAGTTAGCGAGGAATTAGCCTGCACCTCAACCAAAGTAGTACAAGAAGCTGTTTTGGCTTATTTTTCAAGCACTATATTATCGTCATTACTTCAGGAAAATGCTAAATTCAGTATGACTTTAATGAAATTAACCTGTAAAGAACTGGGAGAAAGTAATAAATTTCTAACAGATATTGCACAAAAAACAGTACGCGAACGACTCGCAGAAGTTCTTTTATTATTGATGGACACCTTTGAACTTGACAAAGACAATGTATTACAAATATCATTAACTCGTGAAGAATTGGCAAATATGGTAGGCACAGCAACCGAATCGGTTATTCGATTACTCTCAGAGTTTAAAAGAAGTAAACTGATAGCTTTAAACGGACGAAGAATAAAATTTTTAGATATTCCAAGACTAATAAAAGAGGGTAATATTTTTGTGTAAATTATTAATCTTTAAATTTCTATAATGCATATTTTGGATTAAAAATAACAATACTTTACACTTATTAATATTCATAGCGATATATACATCTCTGATTATAAATAAATTAACACCTCTCAAAAATTTATATTTACAAAAACAATTCTGCATTTTAAATAAAAAAAATATTGAATTTTAATTGCAATATTGTATCTTTGCATAATCTTATAGAAACAGTATTAAATCTTATTTTATCATGCAATTAAAGGCACCAATAAAAATTTTTTCGGGCACTGCCACAAATTATTTATCAAAAGACATTTGCAAATCAATGGGTCGCGAATTAGGAAATGTTACAAAATTAACATTCAGCGATGGGGAATTTGCAGTTACATTTAATGAAACCATCAGAGGTTCACATGTTTTTTTAGTTCAATCAACATTTCCTAATGCTGACAATCTAATGGAGTTGCTAATGCTTGTTGATGCTGCAAAACGAGCTTCGGCATACAAAATAGTTGCTGTTATGCCTTATTTTGGATTTGCTCGTCAAGACCGCAAAGATCAACCAAGAGTCTCTATTGGAGCTAAACTAATTGCCGACTTATTAACGGCTGCCGGTATAGATAGATTAATAACTATGGATTTACATGCTGATCAAATTCAAGGATTTTTTAATTTACCTGTAGATCATCTTTATGCTTCATCTATTTTTATGCCTTTTATAAAGAATATGCAACTTGAAAATTTAGTTATTGCATCACCCGACGTAGGAGGTTCTAAACGAGCTAATACTTATGCCAAGTATATGGAAGTACCCATGGTAATATGCCACAAAACAAGAGCTAAAGCCAATGTTGTAAGCGACATGAAAATTATTGGCGATGTAAAAGGTAAAAATGTTATTATAGTAGATGACATGATTGACACAGCCGGAACATTAACAAAAGCTGCTGACATAATGATGAACGAAGGAGCTTTAAGTGTTAGAGCTTTTGCTTCGCATCCTGTATTCTCAGGGAATGCTTACAAAAACATAGAAAATTCTTTAATCAAAGAAGTATATGTAACCGATTCTATTCCTTTGCGTTCTCAAAGTGATAAAATTAAAGTTCTATCAATTGCCGACTTAATTGGCGACACAATAGAAAAAGTTTATCATTGTAAATCAATTAGTAATCAATTTTTAATTTAAATATTATTTATTATCTTTGCAGCCGCTTTACAAAGCAAAAATAGTGTGATGGGGAGTAAACCTGTTCATTACCAGAGATTTATTTTGAGTAGCACAAAAAATTATTAAAATGCAGAAAATTAAATTACACGGTTCTAAAAGAGAACTAATTGGGAAAAAAGCATCAAAAGCTTTAAGAAGAGAAAACAAAGTACCCGGAGTACTTTATGGTGGAGAAGAAGTTATTCATTTCTCTATTGGTGAAAAGTTATTAAAAACTCTTATTTACACACCTCATGTGTATATAGTTGAGTTAGACATCGATGGAACTACTGTTAATGCTATTATGCAAGACATTCAATTCCACCCTGTAAAAGATCAAATATTACATATTGATTTCTTACAAATTTTCGAAGATAAACCGGTTGTTATTGAAATACCTGTTAAATTAGAAGGTTTTGCTGAAGGTGTACGTGCCGGTGGTAAATTAACTCTTGAACAACGCAAACTTAGAGTTAAAGCATTACCTAAGTATTTACCTGACACATTAAATGTAAACATAGATGCTCTTAAACTTGGTCAATCTATACAAGTAGGTGCTTTAAATTTTGAAAATATAGAATTATTAAATGCTAAAAATTCTGTTGTTGCTGCTGTTAAACTTACTCGTGCAGCTCGTGCGGCACAACAAAGTGCAGAATAACAATATTAATAATAATACAAAAAACCTTTGCTTTTTTTTAGCAAAGGTTTTTTTATACCCTGATTTTACCTCAATTTATAAGCTAATGGATTAACAATAAAAGAAAATATAAATACTTTTAACAAAACAACAAGCTCTGATAAATTGAATTAATAAATGAGACATATTTACTTTTCTAACTTCCTACATAAAATAAATTTTGGAATTTAAATATATTTTTACTATTATTCCTGAATTAAATATTTAAATAAAAAAAACAAATGACATATTCAATTAAAATACTTGGTCCGGGTTGCAAAAAATGCAAAACATTAACAAAGCTAACTGCAGAAGTTGTTTTAGAAAACAATATAAAAGCTAATATAGAAAAAATAGAAGACATGATTAAAATAATGGAATATGATGTAATGTCAACTCCGGCCTTAGTAGTCAACAATAAAGTTTTAATTAAAGGACAAGTTCCTTCAAAAGAAGAAATACTAAAATTAATAACATCAGAAAAAGAATCTACAAACAACAGCAGCACCAACTGTTGCTGTGGAGCAAATAAGTAGTAACCAAGGTTTATAAAAAACAAATCAATTTTGATTATTAAAACTTAGGTTATTAACTCTTATAGCCTTTAGTTAGAACACATAATAACATATCAAAAAACAAATATTAAATGTTTGAATGGTTACAAAATTTATCTGACTTAATTATTTATGATTTATTAAACTTAACAAAAGATACACATCTTAGTAAAGCATTAAATTTTTTCATTTATGATAGTATAAAAATTACAATACTTTTATTTGTAGTTATATTTTTCATGAGTATAATAAACAGTTATTTTCCGGTAGAAAGAGTAAGAAACTTTTTATCAAGAAAAAAATTATATGGTTTTCAATATCTTATGGCAAGTTTATTAGGAGTAGTAACTCCATTTTGCTCTTGTTCCTCAGTCCCTTTATTTATTGGATTTGTAAAAGGAGGAATTCCTTTAGGTGTAACACTTGCTTTTTTAATTACTTCGCCGCTAATAAATGAAATAGCAATAGGTCTTTTCATTGGCTTATTTGGAATAAAAACCACCTTGATTTATGTAGTTAGCGGTGTTTTGCTTGGAACAGTTTCGGGAATTATATTACAACAATTAAAATTAGAACGTTTTTTAACTCCCTGGGTTAAAGAAATATTAGCTAATTCTCAAGCCGAACAAGAGAAATTCATTAATGATAAACAAAATATCATCAAACGCCTACCTGCAATATGGAATGAAATCACAAGTATAATTAAAGGTATAATACTTTACGTTTTAATAGGAATTGCAATAGGAGCAACAATGCATGGATATATCCCCGATGGATTTTTTGAACAATACATGAGTAAAGACAATTTATTTGCAGTTCCTTTATCAATTTTAATGGCTGTGCCAATGTATATGAATGCATCGGGTGTTTTACCTATAATTCAGGTTTTTGTACTAAAAGGGATTCCTTTAGGTACAGCTATTGCTTTTATGATGGCTGTTGTAGGACTATCGCTACCCGAAGCTATGATACTAAAAAAGGTAATGTCTGTCAAGTTAATTGGTATTTTCTTTAGTGTAGTTACTATTTGTATTATTATATCAGGATACTTGTTCAATATTATTTTATAAAATATACCTATAAACAAAAAAGAGAGTGTCCAAAAAAAATAAATTACAATAAATATATTAAACAAAAGACCTAAGGGGTTTTGAAAACCCCTTAGGTCTAATCATCTAAAAAACAACAATATTATTTCTTATAAAGAGGATCAACCCCAATAGTTCCGTTAATACTCTTCAAATAATCAGTAGATTTAACGTAATCAATACGTTTTTGAGCTATTTCAATTCTATTCTTAATATTCATTTCTTCT
>PDWI01005820.1_pt1 | contig 15738 bp, 16 predicted proteins | sample 1430891 | NCBI WGS metagenome assembly PDWI01 (sample SAMN01162508, study PRJNA174530) | Oral metagenome, whole genome shotgun sequencing project. | biome: Marine environment; feature: Marine mammal; material: Swab sample of the gingival sulcus; isolation source: swab sample of gingival sulcus...
ACCTCCCGCATCCCCAATAAGATTTTAGATGTAATATCGTAGAGGTCTTGCCCCTGTTTCATAATGTTCAAGTCATAATCGGGCACGATTTCGAACAAGCTTAATACTTGGTCAAGCATTTCCCGATGTTGACCGGTGACACAGACAATTGTTTCGCATTGTTCGGGATATTTTTGAAACTCCTTCACCAATGGAGCCATCTTGATGGCTTCGGGGCGTGTTCCGAAAACTAACATAATTTTTTTCATCATTCATCTTTTTTAAAAAGCCCGCAGAAGTCAAGAATTACTTTATCTTCTTGCCAAGGCAATGTTTTAAACTCATCGTGAGCAACTAAGAATGCTACAATGTCAGCTTTCCCGTAGGCGTCTTTATAATCCGTCAGTTTGAAAACGGGATGCTCTTGTATATTGGGTTCTATAATCAACAAATTCTCTGGTTCCGATTGCAAGACCTTCTGAGTGATATATTTGGCCGGACTTTCCCGTAAATCGTCGATATTGGGTTTGAAAGCAAGTCCCATAATGGCGACAATGGGTTTTCGAGCATGTTTCATTTCATATTCGAGCATGGTGTTTTTGATTTTTTCGGCACACCAGAATGCTTTATAGTTATTGATTTCTCTCGATTTAGCTATTAATTGCGACTCTATCGGAAAATCGGACGTGAGAAAATACGGGTCTACCGCGATGCAATGACCGCCTACTCCGCAACCTGGCTGTAAGATATTCACTCGCGGATGTTTATTTGCCAATTCAATCAGCTCCCACACGTTTATTCCCGCTTTATCGCAAATCAAAGAAAGCTCGTTGGCAAATGCAATCTGTACATCGCGCGATGAATTTTCCGTCAATTTGCACATCTCAGCTGTTTTTGCATTCGTCCGATGAAGATTTCCCTTGACAAACAAGGAATAAAACGCCATTGCTTTTTCTGTCGATACTTTGTCAACGCCTCCAATCACCCGATCATTATATTCCAATTCATATAGCAAATTGCCCGGCAGAACGCGTTCCGGACAATATGCGATATGTATATTTCCTTTCAGCTCCGGGCGTTCCGTGTAAATCAAGTCTTTCATTTTGTCGGTTGTGCCTACCGGAGAGGTCGATTCGATAATAAACAAATCGTCTTTCTTCAACAAAGGCAATACGGAACGTGTTGCGGACTCGACATACGATATATCCGGTTCGTGATTGCCTCGAAAAGGCGTTGGTACGACAATAAGGTAGACATCGCCTTCTTCCGGTTGAGTGGCTGCATGTAAAGAACCGTTCTGAACCACACGTCTGACAACATCCGACAAGCCCGATTCCACAATATGCGTCTCTCCTTTATTTACCGATTCCACGACTCGCTCGTTAATATCGACACCTACAACCGTCAAGCCTTTATCAGCCAACATTGCAGCCGTAGGAAAACCGATATAACCCAATCCGATGCAAATTATTTTGTTCATAATATATCGTTTAATTCTGCAAACTTATTTGGAGTTATTTTTAATAATTGGTTAAGAGGTAAATTCCACCATTCCGATTGAAGCAATTTTTTTCTTGTTTCTTCATCAAATCTATAGCCAACTATTTTTGCGGGAACGCCTACAACAATTGCATATGGGGGAACATTTTTTGTTACAACGGCACCAGCGCCAATAATACAGCCTGTTGATAAAGTCACTCCTGCAAGAATACATGCGTTAGCACTAATCAGTACATCATGTTCAACAATCGTTAAGCCGGCATATTGAACTTCATTAAATAATGGTTTAGATACTTTCTGTCTATATAAGGAATAAAAAATTGGACATGTTGAAAAGTAATCTTTAGGATGAGGCCCTAATCCTAATTTGACGCCATGAGATATCGAACAATATTTGCCGATTTTTTTCACCATTTCAATTCTACTATTCGTATGTATAAATGTATAATCTCCAATTTCTTTTAAAAAAGAAGATACGAATGTTCTTTTTCCAACGATAATCTTTTTACCCAATAAGGTCTTTTTAGGTATATATGACTTTATTGTCCATCCACTTTTAAATAAGAGGTAATACCTATACAGGTTTTCATGAATAAAAGTGATTATCAGTGCGTAAAATCTTTTAATGCTTTTAAATATATTTGATGCCATTCTTCTCTTTCTTTATCTGTAAAACGCTCATCAATATACAAGGGTAATCGTAATATTTTTCTGATCTGTCGTGTTATTTTTTTGTATATGAATCTCAGATAGATATATAGAACGAATCTGTTGATTCTGATAGGTTTATTCTTTCCATTTTTATAGAGGTCATAAATATATTCAGCCGCTCGTTGGTGATTTTTTCCGTCAGCCCATTGAATCACTCGCTCAATAATCTCTTGTCTTTTTGACGCTAATTGATCAAAAGGCTTAGATCGTCCTTCACTAAAAAAATCATCTAAAAAAAATTGCAAATCTTCTGCTGTTCTTATTTTAGGGCTTCCTTCCGAAATTTTAGAACGGACAAAGTCATTTTCTATCGGTTGAATCAGGAAAGTCGGTTTGTCTCCAATCAGCCATGTTTCCATTGCCGTAGTACTTTCATAAGCACCCCAAACATCACATACATTGATTAAGTCAAAAATGGTCTCTTCTGTTTGAAGATAGATCATATTGTCTAAATATGGAAGATCATATAACTCTGAAAAACTATTTTTAGGTATTAAGGGATGATATTTTAAAACAAATAATACATCAGGATTTTCTTTAATTGTAGACTTAATAATATTTTGCACTAAGTCTTTCGATTTTTTAATATTATCAAGTTGTTCATTTGAAAAAAGTCGGTAAGATGAGTTGCTGTTAAAATCAATCTTAGGATCTAAGAACAAGTTAAACCCCCAGCCAGCAATACCTACAATTTTATTAAAAGATGATTTGTTGTATTTTGCTAAAAAGTCACTTTTCTTCATAAAAGAAGACTTTAGCAATTTGTATTTATCAAAACCCACTGCACCAGAAAGCTTTATGTTCGAAAAGTTTCCAATATGTTTTTGAGTCAAGATGATGTTTCGTTGAGACCATTCAAGATGTAAATCTTCATACAAAATTCTGTCTTTATTCCATCCCCAGAAAAATTCAACGACTCCTTCTGGTGTTTCCGTAAAATCACCTTCAGAGAAATGTGTTACAACTTTTATGCCTAAAAAACAAGCTGTTTTTACAATATGAAATTGTTCTTTAGAACCGATTCCATTAGCAATAAATACGATTTTGGGTCGATACTTCAATAAATAATATTGCCAATCTTGAAAACAGCATTTACGGACAATTTTCAGATTATAATTTAATTCTAAAAAAGATAATATAGGCTCAGATATATCTACATCTCTGCCTTTGCTGGCGTACTCTAAATCTAAAATATCTACACGATTCATTTATCTAATACTATTCTTTTATATTGCTGTCCATCCGCCATCCACCATCAAATTGTGTCCCGTAATAAAAGAGGCTTCATCGGAGAGGAGGAAAGATACAGCCGGAGCAATTTCTTTTGCCTCTCCCATTCTTTTGAGCAAAGACTTGTTACTATATTTTTCAACAAATGATGGATGTTGATTATCAAATATTCCTCCGGGAGATACACAATTTACTCGAATATTATATTTCCCATAATATGAGGCTAAATAACGGCTAAAATTTATTATTCCCCCTTTAATTGCCGAATATGCTGCCGGAGAAGTCCCTCCGGATCCTTCATAAATTGTAAAATCGTTACCTACAACACCATATATGGAAGCAATATTTACAATTGCTCCGGACTGCTGTTTTCTCATTTGTTCCAAGACTTTTTGACAAAATAAAAAGACACTGTTGAGTTGCATATCGATATTTTGCCGCCATGATTCAATGGGAATATCTTCAAATTTAGCGCCCCAGTCTTTCGTCCTCGGATATGCACTGTTTACTAGGCCGTCAATATGCTCGAACTCATTAATAACAGTCCTTACGGTTTCATTTATTGATGCTTGAGATGTGATGTCACAGTTTATTTGCTGTTTACTTATATCCGTTTCAACGGTGATCTCAGCATTTATGGCTATTGCTCCTTCTTTTTTCAGATGCTTCATTATTTCGCGACCGATTAAGCCTGAACCACCTGTTACTACAATAACTTTATTTTTTAATTTCACAATGATAATATTTGTTTGTATAATTCTATCTGTCGGTCATTTTTCACAGGAAACGAGTTCCTATATGAATCAACGCAAGACGGCTCTATCGTAAAAATTGAAATAATATCATTTACAACTTCTTCAGATACCGGCTCTCCCTCCGGATTGATGATCATACTGGATTTCTCATATTCTAATCCGTTTCCATCTATACCAATACGATTCACGCCAATAAAGAAAACTTGATTTTCTATTGCTCTGGCGCGAATAAGTGTTTCCCAATGAGTTCCTCTTTTTTTAGGCCAATTTGCACTATTGACGATAACTTTGCATGATTTTGAAAGAGCTTGAAAGAGTTCGGGGAATCGTAAATCATAACAAATACTGAATCCAACAGGTATGTCTGTAATAATCGTATGAGATAGTTGTGTCCCCTTTTCGTAATATTTATCTTCTCCCACATAAGAAAATGGATGAATCTTTGCATAGTTTGCAAGAATCTCTCCATCCGGTGAAACGGTGATTAAATTATTGGTTGCTTTCGTTTTAGACTTCAGTATAACACCAAATGAGATAGATGTTTTATACTTAATTGCCTGTTTCGAAAAGAAGTTAATCGTTGAAGAATCTGAAATATTTTCACTACATTTATTGATGTTCATTGTAAAACCTGTAAGCGTCATTTCAGGGAGTATAACCCAACACACACCTTTGTTTTCAATAAGCTTCAGTGCGTCTTCTATTTTTTTTTCATTCTCACATCGATCTTCCCATGATGGGTCTAAAGAGATTAAAGCAACTCTCATCTTAATTAAATTTTCTGAATACCGGTTTAATTACATCTCCTTGAAGATATTTTTCATAACCATTATCGATTGCTTGTGCATATATTTTAAGAGATGCTCTTACAGCTTCTAAGGTGCGTGACAATTCTGTTTCGTTATGGGCATAGGATAAGGCGATCCATGGCATTAAAACCTTGTTTTTTATCATTTCCTGCAAAAACAACGTGCGAAAGCCCAATGATATTTCTTTATTTTTGTTTTTCGTTGTAAAAACAGGAGAACAAGGAACTCCGCCTACTTCAAAATAATCGTTTATTCCGAATTCTTTTGCTATAGCGTTCATATTCGAAATAAGTTGTTCTCCGTAATCCCATAAATGATTGATTACGTTGTGTTTTTTATAGAAATTAACCGTTTCGATAAATGCACCTAAACCACACATCTCTGCACCATGAGTTGTAGAAATAAGAAAAACACGTTCTGCTTCAGCTTTTTTTATTCCGCCAACATTCATAATCTCCCGTTTTCCGCCCAGTGCAGCTACGGAAAATCCATTCGCCATTGCTTTTCCAAAAGTGCAAAGATCCGCTTGCACATGATAATATGCTTGGGCTCCCCCCAAATGCCAACGAAAACCTGTAATCATCTCATCTAAGATAAAAAGGGCTCCGTTTTTATGACAGACTTCTTTTACTTTTTGCAGAAAATTATTTTCAGGATGAGCCGTTGTTGCCGGCTCCAAGATAACACCGGCTATTTGATTCGGATACTGTTCAAATAATATTTCTAAAGAATGGATATCATTATAGTTAAAATTCAGCGTAAGCGATGTATATTCTTTCGGTATACCTCTTTTAAGAACGGTATCTCCGATAAACCAATCATCATAAGAAAAAAATGGATGTTGAGCACAACGAACAATATACTTTCGGGCGGTATAGGCGCGTGCAACTTTTAATGCTGCTGTTGTTACGGTTGAGCCGTTTTTTGCAAATTTTACCATTTCAACAAAAGGGAAAATTTGTGTCATTAACTCTGCAGCATGGAGCTCCACTAAAGAAGGGCGTGTGAGGTTATTTCCATTTAAGATTTCTTTCATTGCCGCATTCGCAACGGATTGTTCCCCATAGCCTAAAGAAACGGCACGAAGAGACATGCCATAATCCAAAAACTCTTCCTTTTCCGGTGTATAAAGGTAGGCACCTACTCCCCGCTCAAACAGTTGAGGTGCATTCTCCGGATATTGGTCGTCTCCTCGGCTATAGGTATGGGCTCCTCCCGGAATCACGTTATTTAATCGTTCACTATAATTCATTTCAAAATCCTCCATCTGAATTCTCGACTTCATTTAAAATTTCTAAAACTTTTATATCATCATCAATCGTATTTGGATATGTGCTTTTCCCCATGAAGCCATTGATAAAAGAGTCGATTTCTTTTATATACATTCTTTCTCCAATATTTTTGTTATAACCTGTAGCAGCAGTCATCTCGGGTTGTTCAAATTTAATCCACCTTTGATTACTAACGTCAAAAAGTTTAAAGAAGCCTTCGTCCCATCTCCATTGGATTTGTGCTTTTTCAAGATTCACAATAAGATTTCTTACCGCATATCTTGATGCTACATCGACAATCAGACTCCCTATAGCTTTTTCGTAGTTAAGCACCAAGGCATATGAGTCTTCTATTTTTGCTCCAAAGTCAATGGTTTGTTTGAAGTAGCCTTTGGCGGAAATTGGCCAACCGAATGTATCCACCATCCATGTCAATTCAAAAGGAACGATCTCTCGCCCTCCTCCTGTAACACGATTTGACACATAAAATTCGTTTACTTTTTCCCAAGGATGCCAATCGGGTAAATATTGCCCTGAATGATAAGAAAAGTTTGTTATCTTACCATATTTTTGGCTTTTTATAATGGATGTTATATCTTTAATAACGGGATGAAATCTAAGAGTGCAAGAAGGTGCAACAAATGTATTGTTCGTATTGAAAGAACGTATTTCTTTAACTTCTTCAAGAATCACACTCGCTTCAATAAATACGGGTTTTCTATTTTTAATTGCTATTTTAACGAACGCTGTATGTTGATCCGGAGGGGTAGATATAATCATCGCATCATACTTGTCAATATCTTCGTCTTCTATAGAACAAATTGTTTTGATTCCGTATTTTTCAGATGCTTCTTCACGCCGATCGGCTCTTAGATCAAAACCGGTAATCAATTCGATCCCTAAATGTTGCAAACATCGTATACGACGTTTACCCATGGATCCTAAACCAATGATTAAAAAATTCATTTCTTATTCAAGTTATGTTTTAATATTGCTTCTATGCAAAGAAAGTCATAAATGTCATCAATTTCATAATTCTGCCAACGCTCTATGAAAAAGGGAAGAACTTTTCCTGTGTAAAAAGATGTTGTTTTATAAAAATTATCGCAACTCGTCATATAGATTACTCCATAAGGGAAATAGGCATTGTCAGCTTCTTGACGACGAAGAATCTTTTTTCCCCCATCCACATAAGGCTTTATATATCCATCTTCATCTAATAGTTTAACGATGGAAGGGTGTTCCATATGCACTTTTCCTAAGCTTATAATTCCATCGACATCTTTTGTGGTTAATAATTGAGTTATTGCATTATCTATGTCATTGTCTTTACGAAGAGGTGAAGTCGGTTCTAAAAGAATAACATAGTCATATTTCTTGCCTTGCTCTTCCAATAAATTCAATGTATAAAGGATAAATTCTGAAGATGGGGATAAATCCGTAGATATTTCAGCCGGACGAAGAGAAGGGACTGATACGCCATACTCCTGAGCAATATTTGCTATTTCTTTTGAATCTGTTGAGATGAAGACGTCATCGATATATTTACTTGCTTTAGCCTGCTCTATAGACCATCCAATCAAGGGCTTTCCTAATAAAGGCATAATGTTTTTACCAGGTAAACCTTTACTTCCTCCTCGAGCAGGTATAATTGCTAAAATTTTTTTATCTAAAAACATTTAACCGTTTTATTATTGATTCAATATATATTTTTTTTATGTATCCATTTGCCATTAACTTTATGAAGCAATTCTTTGTTAGCAAACTTATCAAATATTGCCTCTAACTGTTCTCTTGTTATCTGATAATAATCACAATATTGATCAAAATAGGGGTCCGGCTTCCAATCATCATATTTTTTCACTAATTCAATACCTTCATCTCGAGAGATTGCTCCTCGCCTGATATCAATTCCGGCATCTTGACAAGCACGGCCGAAACCAAATTTCAAGAACATCAAATAAACATGCAAGTCATAGAGACAGGTATCGTTTTGTCCTCCTTTTGTATACGAGCCGGAGTCAAGATTTGCGTCTCTGTCTGCTAAATCAAAATGCTCCTTGGCTATTTGATAGTTATGTTTTGAATTCCAATTCTCAAAATATGACCAATGCAGCATGATCACCTTGTTCTTTGATATTTGCTCTTCTGTTGGATAGGAGAACATCGCAAGTTCATGTTTATTAAATTGGTCATTCAAGATCTTATGAAATGTTCCATTCAAATAAATATTTTTTGAGTATTCAATTGTATAGGACATCCTGTTCTTACTTTCGGATGTCCCTCCGTATTCCACCTCTCCGTCTTCTCCGTAAAATATTAGGGGTATATTTAATTGCACTGCTAATTTGGGTATATAAGTTTGGACTGCGGTTTGCCATCCAAGCATGGGAATACCATATTCAATCAGCCCTATCTTGTTTATTTTTTGCATTATATGAGGATCAGGAGTAATTGCCATCAGATTGTACCCTGCTTTTGAAAAGTTTTCCAGATTCTTCTTTCCTACTGCAAACTGTAATGGAGGATTTATCGTTATACATAGAGGGTTCATCTTATACACATGCTTTACCATGTAAGAAACATAACTGCTGTCTTTGCCACCACTAACCGGAACGATACAATCAAACTCGGACTTACCTCTATACTTATCCAACAGATTTTCTAATTGGGCTTGTCTTTGTTTCCAGTTTATTTGCTTTTTTTCTTCTGCCCATAAGCAAGCATTACAGATTTGTTTTTCATTAAATTCAATTCTTGGACGTGTAGATAAATTTAAACAATTTTTACAACGAAACACTTCTTTTTCCATTTTGATTTATTTTTTTAGTTTTGAGAATAAAAGAGAATCTACGAATTTTTTTGTTTTTTCCTTTGGGTGATTAATATTTATTGCGTTCCTTAAACAGGCTTCTTGAGTAAATCCTAATTTTAAAAAAACATTTTTCATCCCCGAATTTACGGAAATACATCCTCCCCAAACTCTATGTAAGTTCAATACTTCAAAACAATAATTCGTCAATAAACGAAAAACAGTTGTAGCAATCCCTTTTCCCCAATATTCTTTTTCTCCTATCATAATTCCTATTTCAGCAGAAGAATGATAAGAATCTATTTTATCTATTTTACTTGTACCAATAAAAGTGCCTTTATACCGGATAAAGAAACCAATCGCATTTTGAGAGGTAAATCGTTTAAATGATTTTTCAATAAAAGACTTATCTTTAGGTAAAAATAGTTCGGGTGAAGCAATGGTTTTAATTATGTCTATGTCATTCACCCATTTAAGATACAAGCTTTCTATGTTATTTGGATTAATATCTTTATAATAGAGAAGTTCGATGTTGTTTTCTGATAAATTCATTAGTTTAAATCGATTATTAGAGTTATAAATACGATTCATGTAAAATCTATATGTTTTACTAAATCCCACACTTTCTTATAATCTTCATGCTTTCCGATATCAACCCAATAGCCAACCAATGGATATCGTATGACGGATTTTCCCCTGGAAGTCAATAGATTGATAAAATCAGTTGCATCATAGAATGTGTTATCAGGAATCAGCTCCAGCAAATTTCTTTTAATGATATAAATACCCGCATTCACATAATGATTATAAGTCGGTTTTTCTTTTATTGCGTTTATTTTTTTCCCATCAAGATCAAATATACCGTAAGGAATACTGACTGAATATGGAACAGCTGCTACAGACATATCTGCATTATTTTCCTTAAAGTATCTATAAAATTCCTCAAAGTCGATGTTTGTAAACAAATCTGAATTCATTACAAGAACATCATCATTTTTGATAAAAGGAATAAGCTTTATAGAAGCAATTGTTCCAAGATATTTTTCTTCGCGGAAGCACTTTATCTTAATGTTATCACGTTTTTTCTCAAAATGCTTTTCTATTTGTTCTGCTAAATAATTTGTAGTAACATAAATATCTTCAACACCATACTCAATTAATCGATCCACGTTATAATCGATGATCGCTTTATCTCCAACAGGGAGTAATGGTTTAGGTGTCTTTTCCGTGAGAGGTCGAAGACGTTCACCTTTACCACCGGCCATTAGTACTACATCTATAGGAAGTAAGGATTTTTTCTTTTTCAAATTATAAATTCGTAGCAATTCCCCTTCTTCAGAAATGCAAGGCAAAAGTTGAATACCATAAGCTCGTAAAGCATGTATTTTCTGAATATCATTTTCTTGAGGACGAACAAACTTGAATTCTTTATTCATGACATCTTCTACTGATGTTGATATAGGAATATCTTTGATTAATGCCCGTCGGATATCTCCATCTGTTACAGTGCCTACGAGTTTTTTTCCGGCCAGTACGAATAGCGTAAGAGCATCATCAGATAATTTATCTAATAAAATCAGAGCGTCTTTTATACTTGCGTTTATATTTATTGTATATTTTGAGATGTTATTCATTAAAATTCAGGTTATAAAATGATTTGATATAATTTATTTGTTGATGTTTTAATGTATACAAAATAGTTGTTGCCGTATTTGGTTTTTCATAAGGGTTAGTAACAGATGCTAATGATTTCAAATAGTTTGGTTTTAAGATTATGGATAGTTTGTTTTGAATATCTTGTTGAGTTGGTTTACAATTCAGGACACTTGTACTGGCAATTCTTCCTTTTTGCCGATCGCCAATATTGATTGTCGGGATATGAAAGCTTGGCACTTCAATAATACCACTGGAAGAATTACCGACAACCCCACCTATATACTGCAAAACGGAAAGATATCTACACATCCCCAAAGAATCGAACCAACGTGTACGCGCCTTGTTTTTTTCAACATATTCTTTTATCATTTTCATTACAATTCGACCCTCAGTATCCGAATTGGGCATTGTAAAAATAACTTTCAGCTTAGGAAAAAGATCAATTGCAGATAATAATTCATTAAACTGTTGCTCTGAAGTATTGCTCTCCATGGTGACCGGATGATATGTAATTAAAATAGTATCTCTATCCAATGTGAAGTTTAACGATTTTTCTAATTCCTCTTTCTTCATCAATTTGACGGATTTTATATTTTCACAGCCTAATGCCCCTACATTAAAAACGGTAGATGGGTTTTCTCCCATTTGAACGACTCGTCTCCTATATGCCTCATTAGAAACGAAATGCAAGTGGCTCATTTTTGTAATAGCATGACGAATGGCATCATCAAATGCCCCTTCGGTAATCTCACCGCCATGTATGTGAGCAATAGGAATTTTATAAATCAGAGCCGTTGATGCAGCAATCAACATCTCATAACGATCTCCTAAGATTACTATGATATCCGGTTTTAATTCTTCAAAAGCATCAGCCATTCCGGCAAGTTCCACAGCCATGGATTTTACTATGCCATTGGCTGTATCTGTACGTTTCGGCATCGGTACCTTTTTATCAATGACAAAACCGTCTGCTTCTATCTCTTTATAGGTTAAACCAAATTCAGAAGATAGGTGCATATTGGTCGCTATTATTTGAAGAACCAATCCGTTATCTGCTTTTATAAGATGCATCAAACGGCTCAGCAGGCCATACTCGGCTCGTGTCCCCGTGACAATACAAATTTTCCTCATAATGCGATTAATTCATCTGCGACAAAGTCTTGTTTGGCCTTTTTCCCTAAAATGTTTTCCCACTCCATCGGCGAGATACCGTTTCCCGGACGTTTTACCGTTATGTTTTTTTCCGTGAAAACATCTCCTTTTTTTATCGCGCATGCAGCAACAATACTTTTTCGAGCTACGGTTTTGTTTTTTTCTTCTGAGAGACTGACTTTCTTCTCCGAACTTCCCATCGCCGTCTCAACATTACGAATCGATGACACCATGGCTGCAAGCTCTTGAGGTTCCAAGGATGCCTTATGATCAGGCCCTTCCATATTCCGATCGAGCGTAAAATGTTTCTCGATAACAGATGCTCCAAGTGCAACTGCAGCTATTGGAACTTCGATACCTGATGTATGATCCGAATATCCGACTTTAACCCCAAACTCATCTGCAATTGTCCTCATGGCGCGTAAATTGACATCTTGCATGGGTGTCGGATATTCTGTATTACAATGTAATATGGTTATTTGTTCTTTCTTTAGTCCATTTTGCAATAAAACAGTCATTGCATTTTCAATATCGGTCATGTCACACATACCTGTTGAAAGGATCACTGGTTCATGCAATCCGGCAATTTCCCTAAGATAAAGGTAGTTTGTAATTTCGCCAGAAGGAATTTTCCACAAACCTAAGTGTAACGATGCCAAAAAATGTATACTTGATAAATCAAATGGTGTAGAAAGAAATTTTATCCCTTTTTGTTTGCAATATGAGATTAGTTCATAATGTTGTTCTTTTGATAATTCAAGCTTCTTCAACATCGAATATTGAGAGTTGTCATCAGTCGAAGACATGTTGCGTTGTTGGTAATCTGCTTTTTTTGCATACTTAGAGACTAATGTTTCCGCATTGAATGTCTGAAATTTAACATAATCAGCACCGGCCATAGATGCATTATCTATAAGCTGTTTCGCTATCAGTATATCACCATTATGATTTACTCCGGCTTCTGCAATAATGGTTGTTTTGTTCATAATTTGATTTTTAATATTGCCGGATTTCCCGAATATATACCCCTTTTAGTTAAATTTTTCCTTACGGTAGAACCTGCTGCTATGACACAACCATCCGTGACAGATGTTCCATTAACCATAACCGATTGGCTTCCTAAAAAAACACCTTTTCCAAGCATACAATTACCATTAACCATAGCCCCTGTTGATACATGACAATAATCATGAATTACAGCATCGTGTTCTATATTTGCAAATGTGTTGATAATGCATCCGTCTCCAATAATGACATCGGCATTAATGACCGTTTGGTGCATAATAACAGTTCCTGCTCCTATTTTAGCATGACGTGAAACAACTGCTGTCGAAGCTATAATACGAGCCAATATCCCTCCTTCTTGAAGAATTTTCTTATGAATGTTAATCCGCAAAGAGGCATCTTTTATATGTCCTAATGTGACCACAAAAGAAGCGTCTTTAACATAGTTAGCGATATCGTTGTCAGTCCCTATAATTTCATATCCAAGTACTTTTTTCCCTATGTTCTCTGCTTTATCTAAAATCCCTATAATGTTATAGCCGGCTGATTCGGCAATATTTATAACAGACTTGCAATGTCCTCCACCACCAAGAAGAATTAATCTATTGTTCATATTTTCCTCACGCTACTCGGTATATTTACAATCCGTTCTTCGAGCCATTGTGTGTTTTTTAGGCCATCTGTTTCAAACTCTTTAAAGATGCTGAGTTTATTCATTAATCTCCATGCAGGCCGCGTCATGATGCCATTGTCATTCGTATATTGTAAAAAACGCTGTTGCGCATCCTTATCTTTTAACAAGATAACATTTAACCAATAATTTGATCGACAATTTTCCGGTTCAATAAAAAAGTCAATATCCCGTATAGTCGTAAAAAAATCATTGTATTTTGATGCTGTCTCACGTTTGTTTAAAACAAACTCTTCCAAATGCTCTAATTGTGCACATCCCAATGCGGCATTGATGTTTGGCATACGATAGTTATATCCTATATGATCGTGTATGAACTCCCAACGATGGGGTGCTTTTGCCTGTGTTGTGAGATGCTTGGCGTGAGTCGCAAGTTCTTCGTCTTTAAATAGTAACATGCCTCCACCGCCTGTCGTTATCGTTTTATTCCCATTGAAACTGATGACTCCAATACGTCCGAAAAGCCCGGTATGCCGTTCTTTATATAGACTCCCAAGACTTTCTGCCGCATCTTCGACCAATTCGATATAATATTCTTTACAAATAGCTGCTATTTCATCTATTTTTGCAGGATGTCCGAATGTATGCATCGGCACGCAAGCTTTTATCCTATGCTTCGTTCTTTTATTAAAACATTGGAAATTTTTTATCTCCGCATTTTTGCTCAACCATTCTTTCAGAGCTTTCGGCGAAAGCCCCATTGTTACTTTATCGACATCAATAAATACAGGAGACGCATCGATATACCGAATCGCATTACATGTTGCAACAAAAGTAAGCGCTTGTGTCAGTACTTCATCTTTTGGTTTTACTCCAACGAGAAGCATCGCTAAGTGCAATGCATTCGTACCATTTACGCATACAACAGCTTTTGCAGCTCCGGTATATTTTGCAATACCTTCTTCAAATTTATCAACAAACGTGCCTACGCTCGATACGAAGGTAGTGTCTACGCATTCAGCTAAATATTTTTTTTCATTTCCGGTAAAACGAGGCACATGAAGCGGCACTTGTTGTGTGCCGTATAAGTCACGAATAAAATCAATTATTTTTTTATAATCATTTTCCATATTGGATTATACGTTGTATATTCCGGATTTATATTTTTGTAAATTCTCCTTATGGCTAAACCATTCTATTGTTTCTTTTAATCCTTGTTCGATGGAATAGGAGGGAGTAAAGCCTGTTAATGATTTTATTTTCGTGTTATTCCCCCATAGACGAAAAACCTCAGAGTTTGTGGGACGTAAACGTTGTGTGTCTTCAATGAACTTAACATCAGCATGCATCAGTCCGGCGATTAATTCAAACGTGTCACGCATCGATATTTCGTTGTTGCTGCAAATATTTATCTCGTGCCCTACAGCGTTCTCGCATGTCGCAAGCTCAATGAAACCTTTACAAGTATCTTTTACGTAGTTAAAATCACGTGTCGGTGTCAAATCCCCAAGTTTTATTTCTTTCACTCCATCCATTATTTGCGTAATAATTGTAGGAATGATTGCTCGTGCCGATTGACGAGGTCCGTATGTGTTGAATGGACGTGCAATGACAATCGGTAAATCAAAAGCATTATAAAAGCTTAAAGCCATTGCATCGGCTGCAATTTTTGTTGCCGAATATGGTGACTGCGGTTGTTTGGGATGCTTTTCATCTATAGGGACATATTGTGCTGTTCCGTAGATTTCTGAAGTCGATGTTATCAGTACTTTCTTTACACCATTTTCTTTTGCCGCTTGACAAATATTAAGGGTGCCTTTTACATTGGTGTCAACATAACTATCCGGAGCAATATAAGAATAAGGTATTGCTATTAACGCCGCCAAATGGAAGATTGTATCAATCCTTTTGGATAGCTCTTTGCAAAAATACGGGTCGCGCACATCGCCAGTCACCACTTCTAAATTCGGATGACTCAATCCTTCAAGCCAACCCCAATTATTAAACGAGTTATAATAAGACAAAGCTCTCACATGATAGCCTTTATCCAATAACATTTCCGTTAAATGCGAACCGATAAAACCATCGGCTCCGGTAACTAATATCGTTTGCATTATAATGATTTGATTTTTTTTGATATAAAACTAAAACTTTCTTTTAAAATGATGGAATTTGAAAACCATAGAACCCCCGTATATAAGATCATTACAAGTATAATTTTTACCAT
>PDWI01022305.1_pt1 | contig 15737 bp, 30 predicted proteins | sample 1430891 | NCBI WGS metagenome assembly PDWI01 (sample SAMN01162508, study PRJNA174530) | Oral metagenome, whole genome shotgun sequencing project. | biome: Marine environment; feature: Marine mammal; material: Swab sample of the gingival sulcus; isolation source: swab sample of gingival sulcus...
CCCATTGCGTTGTCGGTATATGAATTTAGGAAGCTCCCGCTTTGTCATATCGCATATCCACTTTGTCAAATTCCGAAAGGTTTTCCGGTTCCGTTTCTAGTTCTAACTCGATTCGTTTTCCCTCGATCACCACGCGCTTGACAACCCGCCCTTCGGCTTCGAAGGCTTTCAGGTAGTTCAGGGCTTTCTTTTCGGCCGTCATGGCTGGCATGGTGTCACCCTTTCTTGCCTGGCACCTTCATCGGCATCTGGACGACAACCGTCTTCGGGTTCTTGGGTGTTGCGATGAACGGTGCGTCCGGTGCGCTGCCGGTGAATTCGACATCACCGACTGCCCCGACCAGCTGGCGCAGGTAGTGTGCATTGAAACAGAAGGCTGCGCCGGTTCCCCTCAGGGGCATTTCCACGGCGTCTTCATTGTAGTCATTGCGAACGCGCAGGGTTCCCGCGTCAGGGTCAAGCGTTATCGGTCGCCAGTTATTGTGCTTTGGCAGTCGGCTGACGTGGGCTTGGGTCACTGTCGCGCGGATGGACGGTGCACCGCCGATTGCGTCCACTGTCTTCCCCATCACCACTTCCCATTTTGGATAGGTTCCGTCGATGCACCGGCTTTTCAGGTGCCAGCCATCGCCATCCACCGCAATCGCATGGGTGTCTTTACCGGCGTGTCCCTTGCCTGCGGCGCGAACCCCGATGGTGACGGAAAGTGGCGCATCACCGTCGCGCTGCAGCAGCTGCTGCAGCGTGCGAACGGTTTCTGCTGGGATGATGATCTGCGGCCCGCCATAGGGCATGTCCGTCAGGTGCCGTGCAAGCCGGTGACCATCCGTTGCGACTAATGCCATTTCGCCATCGACTGCGGTCAGAAACACCCCGTTCAGATAGTATCGCGTTTCCTCTGTCGAAATCGCGAACCGCACCGCCTGCAGGGCCTCGTGCAGCTTGCCTTCCGTGATTGTGAACCTGTGCACGGGCTTGCCGGTGTTCAGGGTCGGGAAATCGTTCAGCTCGAGGCCCTTTGGTCCGCGCACCGCGACTTGGCTGGTGGTGATATACGCTGCCCCGTCATCAAGGCTGACCGTCGCAGCACCAGTGCTGTTGCCAAAGGCGGTGATGGCCGTGGGTGGGTCAATCGCCCCTTGGAATTCGCCGGTGCACGTTGCCTTCAGGAACACGGTCAGTTCTTGGTTAAGGTTGGTGGCCTTCAGGTGCGGTTTGTCATCGAAGTTCGCGACCGCGACGGCCAGAATTGGAGTGTGGTGCGCCTTGCGCACGGTATCGACCAGCTTCAGGGCATCGACAAGGCTGCGGGTGTCAAGGATTGCGGTGGCGTCAGTCATGGCGGATTTCCTTTGTTCGGGATCTGGTGCGCGTGGCGCAGGCGGCTTTCGCCGCTTCGACTGCGGCGCGTTCGTCAGGGTCTGCGAACCACTTGCTGCGGTATCGCGTCATCACATCGAACAGCTGGCGGCGGTCCACTTCGATGGCCCCGGCGGCGACTGCCTTGGCCCGCATCGCTTTGCAGATGTCGAAGTGCGGATGGCTGGCGGGCTGGAACCACTTGCGGGCCACGCCAATCCGGTCGGCCATTGCTAGCAGTTCTTCCATGCTGTCGGCCAGCATGTGACACATGACCATCCGACCGACACGGTGACGGGGTGCATCGACATAGACGGCCATCACATCAACTCCTCAGTTTCGTACCGGGTCGACGCGCCCGGTTCTTCCCAAACGAATGCGCCATCCATCGTTGTCTCGAGGCGGTCGCGGGCGATTTCCAAGATTTCAGAAACGATGCGCCCGCGAATTTCCCTAGCAATTCGCCGTTCGCGCAGCGCGGGGTGTTCGATGGCGGGGGTGATGCCATCATGGATCTGCACCAGCCTTTCCAGTTCGGCCCAAAGCGCATCGCAGCACGCCCCGTGGTGGCCAATCTGTTTTTCAGGTGCCCGCGACCATGCGGCGGCGTTATCGCGTGCCGTCAAGGCCCGTTTCGCCAGCGCCAGCACGCGCTGCAGGTCATCGTGGATTTCTGACGGTTGGGTCACTGCGCCGCCTTCCGGTGCATGTTGACCGCAAGGACGGTGGTCTGGACCTGCAGGCGCAGGTGCTGTGGGTAAGCCGGGTTCGCCCGCTGTGGGCGCTGATAGGTCTTCGCCCGGTGGTTATATTCGATGCGGTTGGGGTGGTCTGTCTGGTACGCCTTCAGGTCATTCGACGCCTGCGGGATAGACATGCCGAACGCTGCCGCAATGTCGCTGCGGTTGTGAAAACGGGCGCTTCATTCTTCCATCTCCCGTACCGGGTCCAGCAATTTGCGGTGTACGGGCACGAATGGCCAGTCTTCTCCCTTGGTGGTGGCGCGGGTGCGTAGGGTTTTGGCCTGGTGGCGATAGCCAAGCCAAGACCATGTGGTATCGGTGGTGGTGCCTGCACCGGACAGGTGCAGCAGGTTCCCGGTCTTCGGATCGCGCAGGCGCACCTTGTCCTTGGCCTTCAGTGCCTGTATCGCGCGGGCATTTGGGTTTGTGAACTGCACCGGCATCACGCCATCCCTAATGCTTCTTTGTACATTTCAAGCACGGCCTCTTCTTCGGCCACGTCATTGGCATCGCGCTTGCGCAGTGCGATGACCTTGCGCATGACTTTGGTGTCATAGCCCCGCGATTTGGCTTCTGCCATCACCTCCTTCTGCTGGTCGGCGATGTCCTTCTTTTCCGCGTCCAGACGTTCGAAGCGTTCGATGAAAGACCGCAGTTCTTCGGCGGTCACGCGATAGGAATTGTCGGCAGCGGAATCGAAATTGGGATCTGGTTTCATTGGGGGCTTTCCCTTCATGCGGCGCAGTTCTTCGGTTCGCGCCTTCATGGCGGCGACCGTGGTTTCCACCGTCTGGTCGCCTGCTGTTATCGTGACGCGGGCGTCATCCATCAGGCTGCTGCGCCGTCGCGGGCTTTGCGGGCGATGGCATCGCGTAGGGTGTCCAGTTCCACGAAAGCATCAGCTGCGCGGCGCAGATCGTCGGCAATCATCTGGGGTTGTGTGCGCATGCTGGACACCACGGTAACCCGCGTGCCGCGTTCCTGAAGGAACGTGACCAGCGGGGTGAAATCGCGGTTGCCGGTGAACAGCACAGCATGGGCGATGGCCGGTGCCAGCTTCATCACTTCCACCGCCATTTCGATGTCGGTGTTGCCCTTGATGCGCTTGCGCCCGTCTTCGGCTTCAAAGACCTTGGCGGGCTTGGTCACCACGTTCCAGCCGTTGTACTGCATCCAGTCCACCAGCGGGCGGATGGCCACGTGGTCATCGGTGTCGGCCAGCGGGGTGAAGTAGCTGGCCCGCAGCAGGCGCCCCCTGGTCTGAAAGGATTCCAGCAGACGCTTGTAGTCCACGTCGAAATTCAGCGCGCGGGCGGTGTGATAGAAATTGGGGCCGTCGATGAACAGGGCCAAGTTTTCGTCTTTGTAGAACATGGCGCTGGCCCCTATTGTGAAAACGCATTGATTGCGTAGATCGCCAGCCAAACCAGCCCGCCGAAGACCGCCAGTTTGGCGACCAGCGCCAGCAGCATGAAGTTGCGCATGCGCGTGAAATTTTTGTCGAAATTATCCATCTGCGAAGTCTTTCTGGCGTCAGCCGTATTGGGGATTAAGTGCGCGCTTGGCGTCTTCCAGCGCGTCTTCGGGTTCAGCGATTCCGAAGTCATCTCTCATGCCGTTTTCGACGCTCTGCCAAGCGTCGGTGGTGTAAAGGTCGAACGCTTCGCAAAATGCGAAAAGGACGTCCGCCTGTTCTTCTGTAAGGGTGACCACTTTTGTTTTCCTTTCCTGAAATCAGCCGCATTCCGCTTCGAAGCGGGCGCGGGTGTTGTAGTCGCGGGTGATGCGGTCCAGCATTTCGACCCGCGCCGGGGTGGCACGATAGTCGATGCTGATGCGGATTAGGCGTGCGCAGTCGATGTCGCGCTGATCGCGCAGCGCCAGGCGGGCCAGCGTGTCGATATCAACCTGCAGGTTGCCGCCATTGATCAGAACGGCCTCGGTGGCCACATCGCCATTCGGGCGCTCATAGGTCACCAGCCATTGCTGATCGGGAAACAGCGGCGGGCGCACGGGCTGGGCTGTGTCATCTGCGGTGCCTTTGCGAAACCAGCGGAAAAAAGAGCCGGGAGCGGCGAGCAGTCCGCCCCCGGCAGTGGTGCCGGTTTCATGCGGCAAGGGTGTGGGGCGGGCGGGCATCGTCATCACGCGGCCCCAATCTGTTTGATCGGCGGGTGCACGGTGATGAACCCGTCATCTTCGGTGCCATCCAGCTTGCAATGCTGGCGGGCCAGGCGTTTCCAGTTGGCCATTGCCTCTTCTTCGGTCGCGCCATCGGCGCTGATGCCGTGCAGGTCCAGTTCCCACCGATGGGTGCGGTCGCCTGCGGGCGGGTCGAACCGTCCGAAGGTTTCCATCACCTCGTTCAGGAAGGCGTCCTGCTGGCCGTGGGCGTCAAGGCATTCCAGATTCATCAGGAAAGCCGGAAGGCGGTCGGGTTGGGCCGATTTGGCGGCGGGTTTGTCTATTTTCACCTTGCCCCACCCGCCGCACTGCTTGCAGAAGTCATAACCGTTATCCCAATAGGGATGCCAATAGATCAGGCCCCGCCCATTGCAGCGCTTGCAGATTTTCGTGTCTTCCGTCATGCGACCACCCGCATCTGGGTCAGCACATCGGAGGCCGCATTGCGCTCTGTCGCGTTGGTAGAATGGCGCAGGAGGGTCTTGCAGGCGGCAATGAGGGTGCGGCGCGGGACCGGGTCCGGCGCGCGAATGGTGCGGCGGGCGTTGTCCAGCTTGGCTTCGATCGCTTCCGACCGCAGGGCCAGTGCCAGGGCGGCGGGCTGATCGGCGGCGGCTTGGCGCCAGCGCAGCAATTCACGGCAGATTTCGGGCAGCGCGGTCGCCAGCATCGCGCGGGTTTCCGCGTCGAATTCGCCACGCTGCGCATTAAAGTCAGGGTTCGCCAGTTCGGCCAGCAAGTCATCGCTGACAAGCGGCTGGTCGCTGATTGGGGCGCTCATGATGCGCCCCGAATTTCGTCTTTGATGGCTTGAAGTGCGCGAATTGCCTGATCGAGATAGGCTTCATTGATGTCTTGCGGATCTCCGCTTTCAGCGGCCAGTTCAACATCATCGACAATAAAGTCTATCGCGGTCTTGGCGCTTGAAGCCCGGCTTTGAATGTTCTGAATATCCATCGTTGCCTCCATCGGGTTGATGGGGGATGTTTATGTCACCTGTGGTGTCAAATCAACCCATAAATGTCACCTTGGGTGACTTTGCGGGCTAATGCAATCGCAGCTATTTCTTGGGTGTTGGAGATGTTCGTCAAATGTTCTAATATTATTTAATGGAGAATCACGCTTTGATCGACGAACGTTTGGATATTCTTATTGATGGTGCCCGTCAGACTGGTCTGACAATCGACTTTCTTCACGATATTTCAATTGGGTTCTCTAACAGCTCATTGCGCAAGCTCATTGGCAACGCGTCATCAATGCCTTCATATATGAAATCTAGTGATAATCCGAACTTTGCGCGCATAGCTAGGGCGGCATCGAGAGATATGCGTTTGTGACCCGACTCCCAATTGGCGAGGGCTGAGCGTTTCACATTGATCCGCGCGGCATAGTTTTCTTGGTTTAGCTTCAAAAGCTTGCGATGCCATTTGATCCGGGCGGCGATGTCTTTGAACGGTTTTTCCATAATCGGATAGTAGCTCCATGTCACCATAGTTGACATCAGCAATCGGTTTGCATTAAAGGTGTCACCAAAGGGGACAAAATGACCTGTGATGACATCATATCGGAACTGACATGGCAGACGATTTCCGAGTCTCTCAATGTGTCTCGGACGGCTGTGTTGAACGCGCGGGCGAAAGGGGAATTCCCTGCGTCCTGGTATTTGGGTGTGAAGTCTTTGTGCAAATCTCGGGGCATTGATTGCCCCGAGGTACTTTTTGGTTTCAGGGATGCTTCGTCACCGCAACGGGGGGCGGCGTGATGTCTGGCCTTCAGAGAAACGATTGCCAGTGTTCTTCGCTGACAATGTGCAATGGCACGCCGCGTTGGTCGCGATATTCCATCGCCTTCTCGATCTTGCGCCCATATGAGGACTGCACCCAATCTTCGGACGCGTACTGCCCGATAACCAGAAAATTGGTATCCAATCGAACAGATCCAGCTTTCCCGCCGCGTTCCTTGACGGCTGTTTCGCAGTCTTTTCGTGATCCATACACAAATGTTCCGGTGAAGGCGAAGCGTTGGCCCTGGAAGCTGATGGTCGGCGCGGGCGTGCAAAGCGGCAGCGTTGTGGATTTGAGTGCTTCGCCAATTTCGAAGTCTTCCGAGCCGGTGAGCTTCAACAGTGCGCCATGCAGATCGGCGCGCTCGTCTTCGTCTATTCGCCCGTCCTCGCGGGCTTCGGCAATTCGCCGCACCAAGTCCGCTATAATCGGGTTGCTGGTTATGCCCTCTGAAGCGATGAGCCACTTTTCGAGATATTCGATTTCCGTGTCGTTCAGTTGGCCATCTGCGATCAAACCGCGCGCAATGCCGACCAGTTCGGTCACTTGCCGGTCGTCGCGGTGGTATCGGGTTTGCAGTTTCATGTTGGTTGGTCTCCGCGAATGTCGCCTCAGTGCTTCCACACTTTGCCGGAAAGCGGCGTTCATCACAATTCCCATGAAGGAGGCCAGCTGATGCGGGGATGGGTAAGCATGCTTCGCCACCGCATCCGCTATGTGCTCGACGCGGATTACCGGGCCAACTGCATCGCCGATGAAGTGTCCCGCCGCATCGGACAGCGTGTCGCGAAGACGATAAACGCCAGCTTTTCGGATTAATGGTCAGGGTGATGTGATGATACGAACTAGCCGTGCAAATGTGTGGATGCTTCGGCCTTGCCGGTTGCTTCCAGCTTCTCGGCAATGCGGTTTGTTGTGCCGGGCGCTATCGCTTCGAGTTCCTTTGCAATCATGGCAATTGCTTTGGAATTCGCTTCTGCCCGCGCGGCGGTTCGCTCCACGATTTCTTCTAGCTTCATCGTCTCGGCCATCATCGTGTCCTTTCAGGTGGTGGCTGAATTGGCGGAACGGGCCGTGCTGGGCCTGTTCCGCCACCTTGTTTGCGGCGATGTGAATAAAATTGCAATCCGGGAGGCCATCTGATGCGGGGATATGTGCTTTGCGTTTCATGGCTTCACCCTGCACCGCTTTCCCGCGCGTGCACAGGAAACGAGGTTTCCTATGTGTGAGACTGTTGAAGGCCGGCTGAAAAAGGCCAAACTGGAAGAACAGCTTCGCCGCAACCGCATGGCGGAGGCTGATGAAGAACTTCGCGCCCGCGCCTTGGCGCAGGATGTTGCGCTGCGGGGCTACCTTGACCGCCTCGATGAAGAGGAAGCGATTTTGTGGGCAAGGTCCACGAATGACGCGGACGTGCCGTCGCTTGGTGCGGCCGCCTTGTCTTGGCTCATGGACATAAGTCGTCGCCGCATGTTGGCGCTAAGGCCTGGTGTGCTGTCGCCATCCAGTTCGGCTATCAATGCAGCGATGATGGACAGTAGCGCCCGGTGCCCGTCATCCAGCCGCCCGACATCGGACAGCAGCTGCACCAGTGTTTCCGAAATTTCGTCTTCTAAAGCCAAACCATCCGCCCCCGCAAATGTGAAAGAGGCGGAATTTGTGCGCGAATTTGGCCATCGTGTCGAGTCGGTTGAATTTGTGCGCAGGCTGGATGCGACTGAAATGCGCACCATTTACCGGATGCATCCTGCGGAGGGCAAAGCGAATGCCTGACTTCCGCAAAATCGTTCGCGCGAACATGAAGTCCCTTGTGGACTGGTTTGGTTGCTATGACGCGGTGGCCGAAACATTCAACGCAAGGTGGGGTGGCGGTGCCAGCAAGGGCACGGTCAGCAAAAAGGTCAGCGGCAATCTGGACTGGACGGTGGCCGATGTCATTGCGCTGGAAGACGCGGCTGGCCGCTATCCCGTCACCCGCATGATGGCGCGGCGGCTGGAACACCGCACTGTCGCGCCCGGCAGTTTGCTTCAGGACGGGTCCAGTATCGCCAGGGAAAGCGGCGAAGCGATTTCGGCCATTCTGGCGGCAGAACAATCGACCTGCGCTGATGAATGTGCGCAGGCTATCAAGGAAGTCGATGAGGCTATGTTCGCCATGCGTCAGGCGCGGTCGCGGTTGGAGCAGGTGATGGGGAACGGGGGTGCCGAATGACCGTGTGTTCAACACTGAGCCGTCCGCGTCACCTGTGGGCATCCGCTACCATTTGGCAATGCAGGGGGCAGCGTGATGCGCGATCCGGGTGAAATCAACGTCCTGATCGGGTGTGAAACCAGCCTTGTCATGCTGGATGCTTTTCTGGCGCGTGGCTTCAACGCCTTTTCCTGCGACATCGACCCGGCGGAACGTCCCACGAACCGGCACATCCGCGATGACATCCGCAATGTGATGTATGATGCCAAGTGGCATATGCTGTGCGTTATGCACCCGCCTTGCACCCGGCTGTGCAATAGCGGTGTGCGGTGGCTGAATGATCCACGACAGAAGAACCCGCCAGAAGATGCGACAGAAGCCGAGCGTGCCGCGTGGCCGATGTTGGGTTTTGATGCCCGTCGCGTGATCATGCACCGCCTTCTGGACGAAGGGGCAGATCTGTTCAGCGAGTGCTGGAACGCACCGATTCCATTGCGGGCCATCGAAAACCCGGTGATGCACCGTCATGCCAAGGGGCGGATTCAGAATTATGCGCCCCCTGCGCAGACCGTTCAGCCGTGGTGGTTTGGCGAACCGGCGTTCAAGGCGACCAGTTTCTATTTGGCTGGTTTGCCGCCTCTCGCGGCTACAAACCGCCTGACACCACCGCCACGTGGAAGTGAAGAGCATAAGCGCTGGTCGCAGGTGCATCGGGCGTCACCCGGCCCCGACCGCAGGCGTTTGCGGTCGCGGACCTTTCAGGGCATTGCGCAGGCTGCAGCGCGGCAATGGGGCGACCATGCATTGTTGGTGACGCCATGACCTGTGCCATCCTGAAAGACGTAACCATCGGCAACTGCCGCCTGATCCTGGGCGATGCCTTGGCGCTTATGACGGGGCTTGGTCCGGTGGATCACATCATTTCCGACCCGCCCTATGAACAATCGCTGCACGATGCCAAGAATGGGCTGAAGGGGCGCAAGCTGCGGTCGCATGGAGAAAGCCGGTTGCGCACCGATGGCGGCGTGAAATTGCGAGAACTGGATTTTGCCGGGATTGATGAAATCCGGGACGAATTCACCTACCTTGCCGCACAGCTGTGCCAGAAATGGTTCATCAGCTTTTGCACTGTCGAAGGTGTCGCCCGGTGGGCCGATGTCATCAACCCGTCGCCCATGAAGTACAAGCGGGCATGCATCTGGGTGAAGCCCGACAGCACGCCGCAGCTGAACGGTCAAGGTCCGGCGCAGGGCGCTGAATGCTTTGTCACCGCGTGGTGCGGATCGGGCCATGCCAAGTGGAACGCAGGTGGCAAGCGCGGTGTCTATAACCATCTGACCAATCCGCCAGACCGGCATGGGGGGCACCCGACCGAAAAGCCGTGGCGCTTGATGCGCGACATCGTGTTGGACTTCACCGCCCCTGGCGATGTGATCCTGGACCCGTTTATGGGGTCTGGCTGAGCCCGAAGTATTTCGACATCGCGGAGCATCGCGTGCGCAAGGCTGTGGCCTCGGTCAAAGCCGTGGGGCCACAGCTGTCTGCCGAAGTGCAGGAGGCGCTGATATGAACGTCCGTGTCAGGTTTTCATCGACCCGCGCCAGGTCCGCCCGTCCTTCTCCTGCAGATGGGGGGCGTCATGGGTAAGCGCCTGTATCACAACATCAACGTGCGTGGCACGATCTATGCCGATGCGAACGCGGCGGCGGCGGCTTTGGGGGTTACTGCCCACCAGGTGCGCCGGGCTGTGCGATGTGGGCGGCTGGATTCTCTGGGCACGCGGCCCGATTTCCGGCCTGTCACCATTCGCGGCGTGACCTATGCGAATTTCAGTGAAGCGGCGCGGGCACTTGGCGTGAACCCAAATACGGTTCGGGTGGCCTATTACAACGACACTCTGCATCGTGTTGGCACCGGGCGTACCGGGCCTGAACCGATGCGTGTGAAAATCGCCGGTCAAGTTTTCAACAGCGCCCATGATGCTGCAAGGCATTTCGGTTGTTGCCCGAGTACTATTTGGTCGGCATTGGCGGATGGTGATCCTGACCGGGTGGCGCGGCCACAGCGTTACAACCCGTGGAAGTCCAAGCCGTTCAAGATTGGCACCCTGTCCTTCCCGTCGATGCGGGCTGCAAGCCGCGCCCTTGGATTCAAGGATGAAGAATTCATCGCGAAGGCGGTCAAGCGCAAATCGAAGCGCGGGCAAGAGCGCATCATGGTCGCGGCGATGCACTACGCTGCAAAGCATGGCGGGTCGGTGCCGGTCTTCGGTGCTGTCGGGGGGGCGCGCTGATGGTGGCCTACAACTTCCAGGCCGACTTTGCCCCTGACATCCTGTCGGGCCGTAAGCTGTCCACCATCCGCCCGAACGGCAAGCGCCGCCACGCGGTCGCTGGCGATGAACTGCAACTGTATGTCGGCATGCGAACATCATCCTGCCGTCTGCTGCTGCGGGTGCCGTGTCTTTATTCCAAGCCGGTCGAAATCCATCATTGGGGAGCCGTCATCGACGGCGTGGGTTGTATGGGCGCGAACATGGAAAAGCTGGCGGGCATCGAGGGCTTCGCCAGCGCTGGCAATATGCAGGCGTGGTTCGACAATCGCTATGGCCTGCCAGCGGTCGGCTTCACGCAAATCCGGTGGGATTTTGCTGCCGCCACATTTCACGCGGAAAGCGCCGATGCAGGGGGTTCAGTACCATGACCCTTCTGGCACCACGCCTTGCGAATGCACCGGCGGCGCATTTTGACTTGGAGCCCTTTCACGTCACGGCGCACCGCGAACTGGCAGAATTTCCGCTGGTCGCGCCGGGCGTTTGTCTGAACCCGATGTGTTCGCGCATCTTCGCCCCGTCGCGCAGCTGGCAGCGTTACTGCTGCGAAACCTGCCGCAAGATGGATGAAGCCGAAATGCGCCGCATCGGCCAGAAGGCCGCGCCCGCCCTGCTGGCGTGGCGCATGGGCAAATATGAAAAACAGGACGCTGGTCTGCGGGCACTGTCCCGCGCCGGTCGCAACTATGTCACCCGGCTGCAGTCGGAATGGTATCGCGACCGCATGGCCCGCGCGTCCGAAAGGGGGCAGCATGACTGAAGCGGCAAAGACCATCAGGCTGGTCGATAGCGACACCCTGTATGAATACCCCATCCCGTCCGGCGAACGGCTGGACAGTCATTTCTTTATCACGTGGCGTTTCGACTGGTGGCTTCATTCCGAATTCCGCCTGCTGGCAGACAAGGAAGTCCGCGCGGTTGGGTTTGATCTGTTCAACATCGCGCAGAAGGAAGACCCTGTTGGCACTCTTCCGGTCGATGAGCGCCTGTTGGCGCGGCTTTCCGGGGAATCGCTGGAAGAGTGGCGGCGGCTGATGGATCGCCCGATAGGTCCACTTTACAATTGGAAGCAATGCCGCTGCGACAACGGCCAAGTGCGCCTGTATCACCCTGTGGTGCTGAAGATTGCGCAGGACGCTCTTGGGTTGCGGGAAGATCGGCTGGCAAAGCGTGAAGCCGAACGTGAGCGCAAGCGACTGGATGCGCTGCCCGACAAGATGCTGCGCAGCGGTGCGCCGAAGGGCATGACCGAAGATCCGGTAATGGTGCTGCAGTTCGATCAGTTCCTTGTGGACCATTTTGACGCCATGGGACAGCGCCGCCCGGCGATGATCCGCAAGGCGCTGGAAGCGTTTTCGCTGGCGCAGGAAGGCATCGACTGGAAGGCCGAAATCGGCTGCTGAATTCCTTCCGCGTTTCTTCCGGCGGAAGGAAACTGGAAAGAACGCGGAAAGAAACCGGAAGGAATCCGGAAGAAAAACGGAAGGTTTGGGATGGAAGTTGCACGTTTTGCGCCTCGTTCGTTCCGATTTCTTCCGGGCTGAAAGGAAAGAAGAAGAAAATATAAAAAAAAGAAATTGCCAAAAGCGCCCCAATACAAACCGAAGCGCTATTTGAGACCGGGGCAGTTGCAATGAAGAAGGGAAGGCCGATGGACAGTACTGAACAGGCGAGCGGTGAAAAAAGGGTCAAGGGGGTGCTAATTGATCCATTGACGCGACGGGGGCTGGCAAAGCCGACCAGTCTGACAAAGGCGCAATTTGGCGACATGGTGGAAGATCTGTGTGCCCGCTTGGCCTACATGACCGATGCGAACCTGATGGCCTTGGAGGAACAAGTGGCCGCGAATGCGGGCGGCAAGGACAAGGACCGTTTCCCGATTGGCCAGCGCATTCTGGAATGGGCTGCTCAGATCCAGCCACCGGGCGATGACGCATCGCCGCTTATCCGCGCGGTTTTCGCGAACCAGCTGGGTCTGGATGCCTTGGTTGGCGGCTGGGCGCCTGAGCTTTTGGCAGATTTGAAGAAAACCAGGCGCTGGCCCGGTGCGTGGCAGGTGAAGTCTGTCCTGGACAAGGCGGATGGCGCTATACGTCAAATGCGTGATCTGGACAACAGGCTGGCGCGTGGCGATGTCCTTGACCCAGCAGAAGATCAATGGCGGGCGCACCGTTTGGCCGTCATTGCCAAATGCAGCGATATTCGTGACATGGCCATGAGGGGCGCGGAATGCTGATGGGGTCGATCGAGGCGCAGGAAATGCAGTGGTTCGCGTGCCGGGTGAAGCACAAGCAGGCAGGCGGCATCCGGACGGTGACGGTCGGTGGTGAGTTCGAAGCGTATCGCGACCGCGCGGGCCGCGTGCGCAAGCGGCGGGTCGATGGCACGGGTGATCGGGTGTTTCTGCCCGAACACATCCTGCGGCGGGCGGGGTTCGAAGTCTTCCTGCCGGTGAAGAAAGTGCTGCGCCGCAAGAACCGCTTCAGTCCCGAAAAGGTTCTGGTGTCGAAGCCGCTTTTGGTGGATTGGCTGTTTGTTGGTTGGCCGGTTGGCGAGAGCCGATGGTATGACCTGATGGGGCTTGATGTGGTCACAGGCGTGATGGGCACAGGCGGGCGTCCGGTGGAAATCCCGCAATCGAAGGTTATGACCTTGATGCGGGTTTGGGGCAGCAAGCGATTGGCTGCGGTGATGCGCAAGCGTGCCGCCAAAGCGGCGGTTGGTGTCGGGGATCGCGCCCGCGTTGTTGATGGCCCATTCACGGGCGTTAGTGTTCGCGTGATCGAGGCGGGCGGCGCGTCGGTCAAGGCGCTGGTCAATCTGTTGGGCGGTGACATCGAAATGGATATTCGCGCGGACCTGCTGGAAAGGCTTTGATGCGGTCCCCGTTGACAGAATGCGCCTTTGGCGGCATGTTAGCCCCGCAGTCCGGCAAAATCCGGGCTGTCGGGGGTGCAAGCCCGACCATCACAAGGCGCTCAAAAGCCGCGCCATTCGTGCGGCTTTTCCTATGTCCGAGCGTTGTGGGAGTCCTTCGGGGCTGCCGGTGCCTTGTGGCCGGTCTTGCACACCTGCTTCGCTCGGGCACCACTGTGCAAGGCGGTGTCCGGGTTCAATCGAACACAAGGAGACTACACATGAATTCGCAGCGAATACCGGTTTCTCACATCACGGCGCGTCTGGATGACGTTGACGAATCCCTCCATCACTTGCGCGGTGTGCTTCACGCTTTGCGCTTTATGAGCGAAGATCTGCAACTGGTCGATGATGTTCCTGCCAATGCGGCTTTTTGGTCTGTTTTGGCTGGCGGTGAAGCCTTTGTAGCCAATGGCTTACGCGCATCTGGTGAGGCGCACGCAATCGTTAAGCGCACAGCAATTTGTTAAGGGGGGTTGACGTGATACGGCATCTGGACTTAACAAAGGGCTATCCACACCCGAAAGGGCGTCGTAAACTTAAACTCGTTACTGTGGCTTCTTCATGGAAGCGGGCAGATGGGGCGTCGGGAAGTTGTGTGGTGCAGTCCGCTGTGCGCTTGCGCTCTCATAGGTGGTCTGCCGCAGATGCGGGGGGGTTGTCATGACCGAGATCCCGCGTCGTAAGTATGTGAAAATTCCACCTCACATAAAGTTTCTGATGGGTGCTCGGCCATTCGATGATGAATTGGTGCACCTTGCCGCTGAGTTTTGGGAAAACTCGATTGTCGGGACTGAGGCTGAAAGGGGCTTGCTGATTGCGGGGAGTTCCCGCTGCCCAAGTCGTGTTCGCGCGGGGTTGGGCTTGGCGTGGCTTAAGCACTTTGCGTCGTATTCTGGTGACAAGTGCATCCTCTACCCGTTTCGGACGGTGGCAACGCCGCGCGGCATCGTGACCTACAACTTCAACCGAATGCCTGCGCATCGCGCGATGTGCTTCATTACTCACGGTCGCCCGCCAGAGCGAAAGCCATCCGCCCTGCATCGCTGCGGCAATGGGCATCTTGGATGCGTCACGCCCGCCCATCTGTATTGGGGTGATGACAGCGACAATCATCGTGATATGTGGAAGCATTTGGCGACAGGAAAGCCGATAGCAAAAGGCCCTAAGGTCGCCGCGCCACGTCCAGATGATGGATTGAAGAAAAAAGACCAAGAGCGCACGCAAAGGTAAACCAAAGGCCCGGCTGCAAAGCGCGGGCCATTTTTATTTGTGACGTTTGTCAAACCTGAACGCCAGCGACGGAGGCTGTGATGTAACCCATCGGATAATTCCCCATTTGATTTGAAGGCCGGTCGTGGAAACTCTGCGGCTGGCCTTTTGTTTTGAGTGCGGTGGCAATTGCCAAGGGGGTTCGACGCGAGGCGCACCGAACGTCGATTGAGCCTGCCGGTATGATGGTTCCTTGGTGCGATGCAGGTCATTCCATCGGCCCGCACTCAGTTCAATTCTGGAGGCCGTGATGTTCAGCGTTGGCGAAATTGATGTGAAAGGCCTGCAACGTTTTGAAAACATGTTGGGGGCTTTGGGGGCGGAGGCGCCCAAGGCCGTGAGCCGGGCGCTGAACCGCACCGGCGACATGGCGCGGACGCAGGTCGTTCGGACGGTGGCCAAAGAAACCAGCTTGCCGCAGAAGATGGTGCGCAACATCGTTCGGCGCGACCCTTCGAGAGAGGGTGACCTGACCTATACCATCTATGGTGCGGGTGGTGACATTTCGCTGAAATACTTCAAGCCGCGCGAAACTCAAAAGGGCGTGTCTGCTTTTGTGCGTGGACAGCGCGAACTTTATGAGGGTTCGTTCCTGCGCGGAGGCAGCTTCGCCCGTGGGCGCGTTGAACTCAATATGGGTGGCCATGTGTTCCAGCGTGTGGGCACTGCGCGGGTGCCAATCGAAAAGTTGCCTTCTGGCGTCGTTGTTCCTGCCGAAATGGTTGATGGCGCATCTGCGGATGCGTTCGAACAGGTAGTTGCTGACCAGCTTCCGCGCCGATTGGATCACGAAATTGGTCGCCTTCTGGGCCTCTAACCGGCCCTGAAAATAAAAGGGACCGTACCTCGCTCCAGGAGCACGCGGTGCGGAAGCGGCCCGAGGGTTCGGCAGTCAGACGGCTTTTGCAAAGCCTTAACAATAAGGGGATTTCACTTAACGCCGGGCGCTTAACATA
>PDWI01005821.1_pt1 | contig 15736 bp, 9 predicted proteins | sample 1430891 | NCBI WGS metagenome assembly PDWI01 (sample SAMN01162508, study PRJNA174530) | Oral metagenome, whole genome shotgun sequencing project. | biome: Marine environment; feature: Marine mammal; material: Swab sample of the gingival sulcus; isolation source: swab sample of gingival sulcus...
ATTATTACATGAAATGTGTGGAAGTATAATATTTTCTTCTACGGGATACATTTTACAAAAAATAGAATAACACTGATAAATATATGTTCCAATCTGTGGAGTAATCGAAGTGGGATTTTTATCCATGTTTTTTATGGATAGAATTTTTCCCAATGTATCGGTAATAATTGTATATTCTGTAAGTTCGTAAAACATAACTCTTTGTTTAATTTTCTAATATACGATTGGTTAAATCAATAAAGGCTTCTTCAACATTTTCGCCACTCTTTGCTGAAGTTATAATTACATTCCAGCCTTTTGCTTTAAATTCGTTGATTAAATTATCGTCAATTTCCCATGTTTGGGTTAAATCTGATTTGTTAATTAGTAACGTGAAAACCTCATTGCCTGTGGCTGTTAGAGCACGATTTTGTAAATCCTCAGCTATTTCTAAAGTCTCTTTTCGTGTGCCATCGGCAACTAAAAAATATCCCGCCATACCTTTTAAATAGGCGGTTTTAACATTTTGATGATCGTCTTCGCCATTAATATCCCAAATAATTAAACGAACCAGTTTATCTGCTATTTCAATATCTTTTTGTTCTATTTTTACACCTATGGTAGCAAGATATTTATTAGTAAATATACTTTTTACAAAGCGTTCAACTAAACTGGTTTTACCAACAGCAAAAGCTCCCATTATACAAATTTTCTTTTTAATCATGGCTCTTTATTCTTCTGTTACTTCAAAAATAATTGTTCGTGGCTTTAAACAACTACGGTATTTTTCTTGAATATAGGTTACATTTTTTAATTCTTTAGTATTAAATATTTTTTTGATATGTTGTAATCGTTCTATTGCATAGTTTTTATTTATGTTTATTTCATCAACATTATCAAGCGAAAGTATTACCTTAAGATGTGTCGAAGGAACTATCTCTGTAATTTGTTTAAAAAGAGAAGCTACTTTTTGTAAATTGGTAATATTCTGTTCCGATAATTCCTTTTTTCCTCGAGGAAAATGAAAAGTTATTGCCGTAATATTTTGTTTTAGTTGATTGAACAGAGCAATGTCGTTGTCCAAAATATTTTTCATGTTCACTTTTGGAAAAAATAGGTTATTATCGAAAAATTTCCGGGCTTTTATTATCCAATAGTGAGGTGCCTCTCCCTCTATAATAAATGTATTGTTTTCAAAACGATAATTAAGTGTTTTAGGCGGTTGTAATTTTGTTGTGAAACGTTTTGTTAATATTGCCTTATCGGTGCTAATATAGTCTTTCCATGTGTAATGAACATGGTTACTGTCAATCCCCATCTCTGTTGCAATTTTATTGGGATTAACGGCATTGTTATCGCGTAATCCTTCTAAATAAAAATTGCAAAATGATTTATCTTTTTTTGTGATAACTATTCCTGCTTGAGAACTTAATTTTTCTGCTAAATTTTCTAATTTGTAATACTGAACTATATTAAAAATAAGAAGCAGTAAAATAGTAATTGCTGTAATTGAGGTAAAAGCAATTAATTTTTTATAACTGGTTTCTTTGTTTTGTTTTATTAAGCAGTTGTTAAGAATCGATTGTAATAAAGGAAGTTCTAAAATTTCGCCGTTAAAATGTTTTAATTCAGAAAGAAAATGCAGATGTATTTTTTCCAAATTTTCCTGAAAAATGGTTCTAATACCTTCGGGAGGAGTTCCCTCGAAGACAATTGCCAGGGTGGCTAAAGGACTGTCTTCAATCCAAAAATGGGAATTGTGTAAACGAATTGCTTCTATGTTTTCATTATTGTCGAGGCTTTCAGAAAAAGAGTCTTTTATAAAATCTTGTATGGCAACTAACATGCTCGCAATCATGTCTGAGTTGTCGGTGTTTTTTCCGTCTATTGATGCTTGCTGTATTAGAAGACCGGTCTCTTTGTGGATTAAAAAGACTTGTTTTACCCTAAAAGGAAGTCCTCTTAGCATAACAATTTCAGCAAAAGTAAGATTTGTAAATAATGCTTCTATTCGCCATTTTAAACGTTTTAATGAAAACTGACGATCCAAACTTGTATTTACAGTTTCTACCATTTTTCGGAACGATTCTGCTATGTGTTTCCGAATTAAGGGACCTAAAATTGGATATATAGCATTGGTAATTGCCTTTGGATTTTGAGTAATATGCCTATAAATTAAAGGCTCTATAATGGGTTCTATACTTTTGCTTAATTGGTCGTTGTTTTCAATTGCATTTTTTATGGAAAGCGGTAAAATATGACTTATTTCTTCTGCAAAATTTGTTTTGTTTCTAATCCATGCCTGTAAACGAATTAATTCATGAGGTTCTAATCCCAAAATAATGGTTTGTAGTTCTACCATTAAATTGGAGTTAGATTGTGTTAATTGGGTTGGTATATTTTGCATGATACTTTAAAATAAATTGCCGTAGCAAAATAATTATTTATTCTCAGAATTCAAATTATCGTTTTCGCCCGCAAGTTTACAGGCTAAATCGGTTAACATAACTGCTAACGACGAACGATCAACTTTGTTGGTTTGCAATTGATTGTTGTGTTCTATACGTTCGTTTATGTTTTGTTTTAATAACGAAATTTGTTCTCTTAAATCATTGGTAATTGTCTTGAAATTTTCTCGGTCGTCGGACATGTTATCGTTGGTAGTTTGCTTAAATCGACTAAATGTTTGTTCTAATTCTTCGATATTAGCAAGTAGCTTTTTTTCGAAGTTTCTACGAGCTTCTTCCTCTTCGTTTAATCTTGTATTGAACGTTTGTAGCTCTTTTTTGATAAAGAAATCTATTGCCGATAACCTTTTATCTCGCTCTTGTTTATTCTCGTCAATGGCTTGGTTTAGTTTTTCTTCTAAAAATTTAAAACGTTTTTCGTATTCGTTCATATTATTGCCAAAAAGAATATCTCTTATTTTAGAAATATTTTCAACTTCGTTTGTTGTTGTAGGCTGTTGTATATTTTTTTTGTTTTCCATTTTGATAAATATTATTTAATTTAAAGTGTTTGTCTAATGTCTATTTAATTTAATATATTACGATAAATAATTTTTCTATCGTTTATATTTTTTATAATCTGTTATTATTCCTTCGCAAAGCCAATTTGCCAAAGCTTGGCGGTTATTGGTTGCTGTAAACCGAACTTGGTCGCGATAGTTGTTTATATTTCCCAATTCAATAAATACTGCCGGAGGATTGGTTTTTCGAATAATGTACAATCTGCGAGAACCGACGGTTCCGGTATAATCTCTATTGGGTTGATATTTTGCATATTTTTCATCCATTGTTTTTAGTAGTGTTAAAGCAGTAGCTTTTCCTCTCTTGCTTTTGGAATGATGATAAAAGAAAACATCGGTTTTTTTGCGTTTGCTACGAGAATCAAGATGCAAAATAATTACTCGTTGATATTTGTTTGACGGTGTTTTTTTCGCCAAATTATTAATCGCTAATGTACGTTGTTTTAAGCGTTTTAACTGTTTTAACGGAATGGTTTTGTTTGGATAGCAAACTTCATCTTTATCAGGAGTGAGAAAAGAATCATCGCGAATACCATCGTTTTTATCCTGAATAATAAAATGAACTTTTGCTCCATGAGAAATTAACTCTCGTCCTAAACGAAGCACTATGTCGTAGGCATATTCATCTTCACAAATTTGATGTCCTGAAACTTTACCAATGGCACCGGGGTCGGGACCTCCGTGTCCTGCAACCAAATAGAGAACCGCATTGTGCAATTGACGGTCTTTCATTTTTATTTTGGCATATTTTTTTCCGAATAACGATAGGGTAGAAGTGTTGTTTTTTGACGGAATTTTATATTTTCTTCCGGCAATAAGATGTCCCGATTTTGTAAATCGGTTTTTATTTAAATTTCGAAATTCGGCACTTTGGGTTTGAGGATTAAGATTATTTCTTTTTAAAAAAGTATTAAACGATTCCCCTTTTTTTACTGCAGACCACTTGTAATTATCTTGTGCTTGTGTAGGTAAAAAAGATAAAAAAAAGAATAAAAGTAATGTGGTTATTTGTTTAAACATTTATAAATTTTTTTTGAAAATATTTCTTGTTGCTTTAACCGTTGGCAGGTAATATATGAACACTTATTCCTATTTGTGATTCGGGGTCTTCATTAGGATTTACTCTATTTATTCGAACATCGAAAATATCGGTATAGCCCATTTCCATAAATTTGAACAACTCTTTATTCGATGTGCGAGGTATGTATCCTAATTTATATTTGTTGAAATAAACGGCTATGGCATAGGCATCGAATTTATTGTTCAGTTCTATTTCCAAATCTAATTTTGTACCGATTTTTAAATCGTGAAATATAAGCGTAGCATCATAAAAACTTAATCCCGCTATGTGGGCATTAAAAAAGTGTCTTCTCTTTTCCATGATGATTTTATTTAGTAAATATACTGATTAATAGGATACAAATATATAAATTTTTATTTTTATATCGAATCTTTTTTAGATTATTAGTTGTATTAAAAGTATAATTTAAAGACAATTATTGATTCTCTTGAATACAAAAATAGCTGCAAAAACAGGTAAGACAATACTTACCTGTTTTTGTGAATTCTGTGAAGTTTAATTTTATATTATATGTTTTGTAAAGTAAAATATTGCTTTTTATAGAATATTTAGTAACTGATAAATCATAAAACCGATAATCCATGCTAAGGCTGTGGTATAAAAAGCCACAAAACCTGCCCATTTCCAACTGGCTTCTTTAGCAACTGCCGCAATTACTGCTACACAGGGGAAGTAAATCAATATAAAAATTAGAAATGCCAATGCCGATGCAGTGGTAAATACTTTTTGTCCTGTTCTATATTCTCCCGTAAAAGTTTGCTGTTTTAGTTTGGTGCGTAAATTCGTGCTGGTTTCATCAACATCGCCTCCTTCTTGGTATAGAACCCCCATACTGCTTACAACAATTTCCTTGGCTGCAACTCCGGTAAGAATACTTACGGTCATTTTCCAATCGAACCCTAAAGGATAGAATACAGGAGCAATAAAATGCCCTATCTTTCCGATATAAGATTTTTCTTGTCGCTCTTCTAATTTATTATTGTTTAGTCTGTTTATTTGGGTTTCTTTTTCGCTTTTAGCAAGCTGTGTGTTGTTTTCTACTTGTGCTATCAGCTGGTCGTAGTTTTTGCTATATTCCACATTTTGGGGAAAGTAGCCCAAAGCCCAAATAATAATAGAAGCTACCAAAATAACGCCCCCCATTTTTTTCAAATATTGCGAACCTTTATTCCACATATGCAATAATGTGGTTTTTAATGTTGGCATTCTGTAGGGAGGCAGCTCCATTACAAAAGGAGCTTCTTTGGCTTTAAAAAAACTTGCTTTAAATATTTTTGCAAACAGTACCGCTAAAACAATTCCCAACAGATAAACGCCAAATAACATAAATGATTCGTATTTTGGGAAAAATGTACCGATAATTAAAATGTAAACCGGCAGTCGGGCACTACACGACATAAAGGGAACAATCATCATGGTTAAAAGTCTGTCGTTTTTATTCTGCAAGGTTCTGGTTGCCATTAGAGCGGGAACATTACAACCAAATCCCATAATTAAAGGAATAAACGATTTTCCGTGCAGACCAATTTTGTGCATCAGTTTATCCATAATAAAAGCTGCACGAGCCATATATCCGGTGTCTTCCATAAACGATATAAAGAAAAACAGAATAAGGATATTTGGCAGAAAAACAATAACACCGCCTACACCGCCGATAATACCATCTTTTATTAAATCTTTTAGGGGACCTTCTGCCATTGCATTTTCTACTAAATCGCCTAACATGCCAACTCCTGCTTCAATCCAATCCATAGGGTAAGCTCCCAAATTAAAAGTGGCGTAGAAAGTAAGAAACATAAACATAAAAAAGATAGGAAACCCAAATAGTTTATGGGTTAAAAAAGTATCGATAATTGTACTTTTTCGCATTCGTTTAACTGCACATTCTTCGTAAGTTTCTTTTAATGCACCGCTAATAAAGCCATATTTTGCATCGGTAATAACGGTTTCGCATACTTCTTCGGTAGCTTTTTCGATTTCCTTGATTTCTGCTTTTGCTGTATTTAAAATAGCTGTTCCGTTATTACTGTCGGCAATCAAATGATTAATGGTGCTGTCGTTTTCCAATAGTTTTACGGCTAAAAATCGAGGCGATGCTTTTACGGTTAATATTTTATCTTCACGAATTAAATTTTGCAGTTTGGCAATTGCGGGTTCTATTAATTCGCCGTAATTAATATGTATGTGGCGAACAATAGGGTCTTTTTCTTCGTAAACATCAATTATTTTATCGAAAAGTTCGGTGATGCCTTCGTTCTTAGATGCCACGGTTGGAATAATAGGAATACCTATCATTTCTGCCAACTGCTTGTAGTTGAATTTTGCACCTTTGTATTGCAGTTCGTCGTACATGTTTAGGGCGATAACCACTTTTATATCCATATCGATAAGTTGAGTGGTTAAATACAAATTTCGTTCTAAGTTCGAAGCATCAATAACATTAACTACCACATCGGGTTTTTGCTCTAATATTTGAGTCCGTACAAAAAGTTCTTCGGGAGAATAAGCTGTTAGAGAATAAGTTCCCGGCAAATCGGTAATATCGAACTGATAATCATTTTGCTTTACTTTGGCATATTTTGCATCGACGGTAACACCGCTGTAATTTCCCACATGTTCGCGAGCTCCCGATGCACTATTGAATAGAGTTGTTTTTCCGGCATTGGGGTTTCCCACAAAAGCCACACTTATTTTTTTGCCTTGCTTTTGTGCCGATTTTTTTAATAAATCGCTGACTATAGTGCCATTAAAATTTTGTTCTTTTAACTGTGATGCTTCCTCTAAGGTAATTACTTCTATCAATTCGGCTTCGCTTCTTCTTAGCGAAATTTGATACCCCATTATTTCGTACTCTACAGGATCTTTTAGCGGAGCATTTTTTATAACGGTAACTTTTTGTCCTTTCACGAACCCCATTTCGGTTATTCGTTTACGAAAAGCACCGTATCCTAATACTTTAACAATTATTCCTTCTTGATTATCGGTTAGTTTTGATAGTTTCATTTCCTTCGTTTATTTTATGTTATTAAAACAATAGCACAGAATTCCCAAATTTCGCACAAACATACCATTCTAAACACCGGAATGCAATACCTATATATAGGTATTTTTTAAATGGCACGAAAATTTTTACAGAGTTGGATATACCAACATTGATATATTAAATCGAAATTAGTATTAGTGAAAATAGATATACGATAATATGGTAACAGCAACGGTCATGTAGATTAAAGTTAGCGGAAATCCTATTTTAAAGAAATCTTTAAAGGAATATCCTCCGGGACCATATACCATTAAGTTGGTTTGATACCCTATGGGTGTCATAAAGTTGGCGGCAGCGGCAAAAGCCACAATCAACACAAATGGTTCGGGTGGCAAGTGCAAATCGAGTGCCATGGTTAAAGTAATGGGAAACATAATGGCAACCGATGCTTTATTGGTAATATAGGCTGCCAAAACTGTTGTAATAAAATAGATGCCTAACAGTATGCCGGTTTTTCCAAGAGGTAAGAATACTGTGATTAAAAAGTGTGCAAGGATTTCTGCCAAGCCCGATTTTATCATAGCTGTTCCAAAAGCTAACGATAATGAAATAATTAAAGCCAAATTGAAATCGAGCTTTGATGCAATATCTTTAGGATTTGAAATTTTTAAAGCCAACACTACTATTAATAATATGATAAGGCTCATAAATAGCGGAACCAAATTAAATGCCGATAACAATACCGAAAGCACTGTTCCTCCCAAAAGCAATCCTATTTTATAATTTTCTTGTTTGCGGAATTCTTTTATTTTCGATATAAAATAAAAATCCTGATTGCGTTGAGCCAATTCCATAAAATCGTCGCCCGCTAATACCAGTAATACATCACCGGCACGCATTTTTTCGTTACCTATTTTTCCTGTTAATCGTTCGCCATTTCGGTGTATGCCAATTACTGCGGCATCGTAAATTCCTTTAAAGTTTGCCTCTAAAACCGTTTTCGAAATCAATGTAGAATTATGCGAGATAACAATTTCTACCACATCTAAATGTTTTTTGTGTTTCATTGTTCCCGCATTGGTAAGGTTTAAACCCGAATTTGGCTCTATTAAATCGGCAATGGTAGCTGTGGCAGCGGCAAACAACAAAATATCGCCTTCTTGCAATTTGGTGTTATAAGAAAGGGCAGGTATTCTAATGCCGTCTCTATTGATTTGAACAAGATACAAGCCTTTTAAATTACGTAAATCAGCCTCTTCAACGGTTTTACCTATTAACTCTGATTTAGCTTTTATTTCGGCTTCAACAATATATTTTCTGGGGTTTCCTGTAAATTCGTTTAGATTATCTTTCTTTTCGGGCAGAATTTTTTTACTCCATATCAGCAAGTAAATAATTCCCAAAATCATCATGGGAATTCCCACCCACGAAAAGCTGAACATATCCAGCGATTTTAATCCGGGAATAATATTTTGGTCTTTTACCATACCGTTTACAATTAGGTTGGTCGATGTTCCGATAAGTGTAATGCAACCGCCCAAAATTGCCGCATACGACAGCGGAATTAATAACTTCGACGGTGAAATATTATTTCGCTTACTCCAATTGTGAACATAAGGCATCATTACTGCTACCAATGGCGTGTTGTTAAAGAAAGCAGAAAATCCGCCAACCAAAAACATCATGCGTGCCATAAATTGATGATAGCCTTTGGCTCGCTGAAACACCCTGTCGAACAGGTTTTCGACAATCCCCAAATCCTTAATTATATCGCCGATGAGTAATAGCATTAACACCACCACAATTTGGTCGTTGGCAAAACCGCTGAGAATTTCATTGGGCGTAAGAATGCCGAAAATTCCCAACACCACCACACCTATCAGGAAAGTAAAGGCGGGACCTACTTTTTCGGTATAAAAAGCTACCAATATAAATATCAGTACAATTAATACAATTATGGCGTTAAATGTTAGCATACTTTTTTATTCGGTTTGAACCATGCGAATATAGAAAAAATAGATTATTTTAGAATTACCAAATTACACTTAACTCTGCAACGGAGGAAAAATGACGACCTCTTACTTCTTTAAGCGAAGTAATTTTAAAATAGCGTACTTTTGTAGCTTGTTCTAAAGGTATGATTTCTTTTTCTTTAGTTCCTTTAAATGTGCCGTTTTTTACGACAGTCTGCCAATTTTTTCCATCGGGAGAGACTTCTAAATTGTAATGTTTAATTCTTCCGTTATCGCCCGATTGACGGGGAACATATACCACTGCTTTTATGGGCAAAATTTCTCCCATATCTACCTGAATAAAATGCTGTTTGTGCTTTTTATCGTACCAATCGGTGTGCCAAAAGTTATCCGTGTCGCTGTCAATTGCTTTCGATGCGGCATATTCTTCGCTATGTTCGCTGTCGGCAAAGACTTTCCATTTCGATTTGTCCACATCTACAAATTGTGTAACTTTAAAACTGTTCATTTTACTTTTTTGTGTGGAATAAGCTACTATTTTTCCTCCTTTTTTTAACTGAAAAGCTTTCTTGTACTTCTTGAATTTTGCCTCATTCACGGCATAATAAATGGTAGAATTTCCCGCAGTTATGGAAATCGTATTTTCTTTTTCTACCGTAATTTTGGGAATATCTGCCGTAGCCATAGGCTGTGTGTTGTGTTTTTCTGCAAGGTATTGAAATACGCTTTTCTGTGCCAAATGGATAGGACGGAAGGTAACCGCAAAATTATAAAGACCGTGCTTGGTAACATATTGCTCTAAAATATCGGGCCCGCAAGTGGCTGTTCCCAATCCGGTTACCGAAGCATCGGTATTTATGGTTATGTAATTGGCTTGGTTTAGTTCATTTAAATGGCGGGCTTTGGCAATTTCCAAATCGTTATAAGGATAAGCACTAAAATTCATTGCCTTATCGGGCAGCATTAAAAATCCGTTCCCTTCAATATTCGAAATGGTTGCCCATTGCACATCGGTTCGGTTGGCATTTTCTTGCGGAATGGTTAATGCTTTGTTGTACATATTGTCAGCAGGCATGGCGTAATAGCCCATTTTTCCTGCACTTTTACGGTCGGCATAGGTGTTTGCGTCTAAACCATACCACGCAACATTATTGATATTTCTTTTAATTTTGGTTTGTAATCCAACCTTTGCTACCGCCGAAATAGATTTTGCTATTGCCAATTGGGCAGCAATTTTAAAAGTTCCGTCACCAAAAATCTGATATTGCACCAATGCCGGAATTTTTGCAGTTTTACTTGTCATTTCCATATTAAAAACAATCAATAAACTGCCATCGTTTAATTTTGTGATTTTAGTATCGTTTACCTTTGAAATTATCTCATTTAATCCTGCAGCTTTCCATTTTTTATAGCCATTTCTATCACGCACATCGTTTTCGGTAGGAGGGCGGAAAAAATTTAAGCGGGGACCTTGTACCAATAGCTCTTTGCCATTCAGTAAATAGGAGTTTATCCAACCGCTTTTTTTATCGATAGTTAAATTAAAACCATTGCCCTGCAGTGCTAAAATGCTATTGTTATCGGTAGTGATTGTTACCTCCGAATTATTTGCGATGCTGCTTGGTTTTTCGCTTTCAATTGGCAGAACAAACTGTTCCCAAGCCTGCTCGTGGTTGGCTGTTACAAGTCCCATTCTGTTTTTGGTACGCAGACTAAAATGCAATACATATTTCTGATTGGGCTGTAACGGTGCCAATTTCGGCAGATTCACAGTAACCTGTTTCGTGGTTTGCGGAGCTATATTCATATCTTTAATTTCACCCGAAGCGACCACTTTTTCGGCATCAGAAATTGTCCAAAGCAGACGGAATTGATTTAAGTTTAAAAAGAAGTATTTATTTTGAAGCGTAAATATGCCTTTTTTAAAATCTTTAGCTTTAATACTGATATTTTGATACACCTTTTTTGTTTCGTAAAGCTGTGGATTGGGAACTCTGTCGGGATTTACCAATCCGTTTAAACAGAAACTGTTGTCGCTCGGCATATTTTCGCCGTAATCGCCGCCATAAGCCCAATACATTCGGTTGTTTTTGTCATATTTGCGTAAACCTTGATCCACCCAATCCCAAATGCAACCGCCTTGCAGAGCTTTATGATTTTCAATGGTATTCCAATAATCTTGCAATCCTCCGCAGCTGTTTCCCATTGCGTGGGCATATTCACATAAAATAAGCGGACGTTTCGGATTATCCTGAGCATATTTTACCATATTTTTAATGCTCATATACATTGGACAGTAAATATCGGTGTGTCGATTTAATCCGGCACGTTCGTACTGTACCGGACGGGAAACATCTTGTTTCTTTATCCATTTATACACTTCCTCGAAGTTGATTCCATCGCCGCCTTCATTTCCCATCGACCAAGTTACGATACAGGCGTGATTTTTATCTCGCTTTACCATACTTTTGTTCCTATCGATATGCATTGGCAGCCACTCTTTATGTTTTGCCAAACTTGCTTCACCGTAACCCATTCCGTGCGATTCCACATTGGCTTCGTCAATAACATACAATCCGTATTTATCGCAAAGATTATAAAATTCGGGGTCGTTAGGGTAATGCGATGTACGTACCGTATTCAAATTAAATTCTTTCATCAATTGAATATCTTTTAGCATCAATTCGCGAGAAATGGCGTGTCCGTTATCGGGGTCGTGTTCGTGACGATTGACTCCTTTAATATATACCGCTTTTCCGTTTACCAAAAACTGACCATTTTTTATTTCAGCAGTTCTAAAGCCGATATTTTGGGCAATTACTTCTACTGTACTATCTTTTAAAGTATTCAGCGTAAGTACCATTTTATATAAATTGGGTGTTTCTGCCGACCATTTTAAAGGATTTTCAATTATCTGATTAAAATCAACATTAGTTGTTTGGTTTGCGTCGATATTAACGTGCATTTTTATCGCTGCAATTTGAGTTTGCATATCTTCGGTGTAAATGGCAACGCCCAGCTGCATTTTTTTAGGCTTTTCGCTATTGTTCTGCAACTCTACATTTAGGTTAAAAGTACCGTTTTTATAGTTTTTGTCTAATCCTGCAACAACAAAATAGTCTGTAATTCGGATTTTGGGAACAGCTTTTAAATAAACATCTCGCTCAATACCGCTAATACGCCAAAAATCTTGACACTCCAAATAACTTCCGGTACTCCATCGATATACTTCTAAAGCAATAGTGTTTTTGCCCGGCTGCAGATATTTTGTGATGTTAAATTCGGCAGGTGTTTTTGAACCCTCGCTGTAACCTACTTTTTTGCCGTTTATCCAAATGTAAAAAGCCGATTTTACTGCTCCCAAATGGATAATTACATCACGGGTTTTCCAATTTTCGGGAATGGTAAAGGTGCGTTTATAACTTCCTACCGGATTATATCCTTCGGGAATAACAGGCGGCTGCGGACGTTTTTTTACAATCGCCCAAAACGGATAGCTTTGATTCACATATATGGGAATATCGAACCCTTGGCACTCCCAATTGCCGGGAACTTTTATGTTTTGCCAATTACTGACATCAAAATCTGTTTTATAAAAATCAACAGGTCGCTGTTGCGGATTTTTCGAGATATAAAACTTCCAAATTCCGTTTAACGACTGATAATATTTCGATAATTCAGGCTGATTTTCCACTGCCAATCGTTGGTTTTTGTAGCCCATAAACGAAGCGTGGGAAGGAAGTTTATTAACTCCGATTACATTTATGTCTTGCCACTCTTTTAATTTTTCTTGGGCATTTCCACTGCTTATAAAATAGAGTATGGCGATGAATAGTAAACTGTATTTTTTCATTTTTTAGGTATTGGGTGTTAGGTTTTAGCTTTTTGTGTTTTTTAGGTTGCTCTTATGGAGCTTATTTATTGTATTGTTACATTGCCTAATTATCACATTATCTAATTGTCCAATTATCACATTAGCCTAACTGTAAATATATTACTCATTACTAATTATTTAATTACTAATTGAAGTGTATCCAATGACTTTCCCTTGTAATGGTTGTAGATTTTCCCCTTGCAGAGCGTAATACACCGATAATCCACCGGCTCCTCCGGCTTCGTAATAGGAGATATTTAAACGATGCCAGCCTTTTTTTAAAGCTATTGCACCGCTTTCGCTTTTTAAGCTGTGATTTTTACCGTTATCTACCACCAATTTATTGTTGATGTAGAGCAAACTGCCGTCATCAGAGTTGGTTGAGAAAGTGTACACCCCATCTTTTTCAGCTTTAAAATAACCCTCAAAAAATAGAGCAAACTGCGAACGTTTGGCGTATTCGCCCATATTTATCTCTTTTACCTGTTGCCATTTTGGACGTTTGGGCAAACGAGCATTTTCTACATCCTTAAAAGTTTTTAAAACCACACATCGGTTGATTTTTCCCGATTGGGCATTCACATTTAATGCCGGCATCAGCTTTTGTTTTTCTATTTTGGTGGTAACTACCTTACTGTTTACATTTCCTTTATAGATAATCGATTTTAATATTCCGTTATCGGTAACATAAAATGGTTTTTCATATTTCTTTGATTTTTTAGTCGGCACAGAACCATCGGTGGTGTAGAAAACGGTCATTCCAGCGGGGATTTCCCCCATATCCACCAAAGCACTATCCAATACAACAATATGCTTTTTCACGTTTGGGGCAGCAATGTAATAATGGATATTCATTGCAGATAATCTATCGTACTGTTTAGACAATCGACGGTTAAAATCGGCATAGTTTTTAGCCTCTTTTTGTGTCCATCCGGTTTCTGCAACAGCCATTATACGCGGAAACATTTGATATTGCAGACGTTTAAAATTGGTAATCCACTCTGTCCATAAACAAGCCTGTACACCTTTTACCTGCTTGGCTTGTTCTGCTGTAAAAGCAGCGGGAACAGGCTCGTAATCATATACTTTTTGAGGTGTAGTATTGGCATTTTTCTCATTTAAATAATATTGAAAACAAGGAGTCATAATTATTTCTTTGCCATTTTGGGCTGCTTTGTCACGCATAGACGGCACCCAGCTACGCCACCACATCACAGCAGCATTTTGGAGAATTCCCCCTTCAACTATCTCGTCCCAACCCAATAGGCGTTTACCTTTCGATTTTAGCAATCTTTCTATTACTCGATTGAATAAAGATTGATACTGATGTTCATTTTTTAATCCTAATTCATACATTTTTTGTTGACATCTTTTGCAATCTTTCCACGATTGAATATTAACTTCATCGCCGCCAATATGAATATATTCGCTTGGAAACAGTTCAATTACTTCGTTTAAAATATCATTAATAAAAACTGTAGTCTCGTTTTTTGCCAAGCAGGCAGGAGTAGAAAAAGTTTTTCCCCATCCGGTTTTTCCGGTACACGAAAGAAACGGATAATTATCAATTGCCGCTTTAAAATGTCCGGGTATATCAATTTCGGGAATAATGGTAATACATCTTTCGGCAGCGTATTGTATTAAATCACGCATCTGTTCTTGGGTGTAGAAGCCTCCATACATTTTTTTGTCGTTTCGCATCTGATATTTTGCAGGGTCGATGATAAAAGCAGTATCGGTTTCTGCATTTTTCTTACAGATTTTATCGTGAGAACTTTCTATTCGCCAAGCTCCTTTTTCGGTCAATAACGGATATTTTTTGATTTGCAAACGCCATCCCTCGTCATCGGTAAGATGCATATGGAAGGTGTTTATTTTGTAGAGAGCTAAATAATCAATTACTTTTTTTACTTCGTCAACATTAAAGAAATGCCGGCTAACATCCAAATGAGAACCCCGCCAAGCAAAACGAGGGTAATCTTCTATTTCGCAACAAGGCAGGAAGAGTTTCGATATTTTTTTTGCTTGTTGTTCAATGGTGGAAGGCAGTAGTTGGCGAATGGTTTGTATTGCATAAAAATACCCCGCTTCATCGCCGGCATAAATTTTCACGTTTTTCGAGCTAATTTTTAATCGGTAACCCTCTTGGGGTAATGAAGTATCGGTAGTAAATATAAAATCGGCTTGTGTTTTTTTTGTGGTTTGAATATTTATTCCTCCAGCTTGTAAGAACATATTGGTAAGGAAAAAAACCGCCTTATTTTGCATTTTATTATCCGTAGAAATGATTGCTCCGTTTTTTAGAGTAAAAGCTTTTTCTTTAATCTCCATTTTTACAGGCTTAGGGATAATTGCAATATCTTTTTGTTGAAATGTCGGTGTTTGGGGAGTACAGGCTATAAAAAACAATATCGAGAACAGAAAGAATAAAAAATTTTTCATTTTAAATTAGTTGATAGTTAGTTTATGCGGTAAAGAAAAAAGACCCCATAGGTTTTTAAAACCTGTGGGGTCTGGAGTGTTTTATTTTGCCGGAGCATTTTGCAGAATATCTACCAAATGTTTCCAGAATTTATCTACAGTTTCAATATTGATACGCTCGTCAGGTGAGTGTACATCGCGAAGGGTAGGACCAAACGAAACCATATCCATTTGTGGATATTTTTCCAAGAAAAGTCCGCACTCTAAACCGGCATGAATGGAGCGAACAACAGGCTCATTGCCAAACAGACGCTTGTAAGAATCTACCGCTACGGTTAATATTTTTGAATCGGGATTTGGAGCCCAACCCGGATAACCGTCGGTATGCTCAATTTTT
>PDWI01005822.1_pt1 | contig 15736 bp, 11 predicted proteins | sample 1430891 | NCBI WGS metagenome assembly PDWI01 (sample SAMN01162508, study PRJNA174530) | Oral metagenome, whole genome shotgun sequencing project. | biome: Marine environment; feature: Marine mammal; material: Swab sample of the gingival sulcus; isolation source: swab sample of gingival sulcus...
AGCAGGGGACAATGTTGGCTTGCTATTACGTGGTACCAAGCGTGACGACGTTGAGCGGGGTCAAGTACTGTGTAAGCCTGGCTCCATTACACCACACACCAAATTTGAAGCGGAAGTGTACGTACTGTCTAAAGATGAAGGGGGACGTCATACACCGTTCTTTAATGGCTACCGCCCGCAATTCTACTTCCGTACCACAGATGTTACCGGCGCTTGTGAATTACCGGAAGGCATTGAGATGGTCATGCCAGGTGATAATGTCAAGATGACTATTAGCCTGATTGCACCGATTGCGATGGAAGAGGGTTTACGCTTTGCGATCCGTGAAGGTGGTCGTACGGTGGGAGCCGGGGTTGTTGCAAAGATTATTGAATAAAGATTCTTTAATTTAAATAAAAGGTTGTAAAAAGTGAGCGGAAGTGGTTATACTTCCGCTCCTCTGTTTACAGGCCAGTAGCTCAATTGGCAGAGCGGCGGTCTCCAAAACCGCAGGTTGGGGGTTCGATTCCCTCCTGGCCTGCCATCTCTAAGTAAGATGGCTTTATGCAAGGCTTGTGGCTTGCTAAAAAGTTTTGCGTAAAGTCATTTTGACTATGCAGGTTAAATTAAAAAACTATGTCATCGAAAGTTGAGCAACATACATCCTCGCTCGATACAGTTAAACTCCTTATATCTTTGCTCTTACTAGTTGCTGGTATAGGTGGTTTTTACTACTTCGAGAATTGGCAGGGTCAGCCAGTATCAGTGCTTTATCGTGTACTGGTCTTGTTAGTTATTGTCGGCTTAGCTGCTTTTGTTGCCTTGAGCACAGAGCCTGGTCGCAATTTATTGCGCTTTATGCAAAATTCGCGCACTGAAGTGCGCAAGATGGTATGGCCAACTCGCGCTGAAACCATGCAAACCACATTGATGGTGGTGGTGATTGTTTTTATTCTTTCTATTTTTTTGTGGCTCGTTGATATGCTACTAGGGTGGGGAGTTAGAGTCATACTGGGGGGTGGTTGATGGCCAAGCGCTGGTACGTGGTTCAGGCTTTTTCTGGTTTTGAGTTACAAGTGCAACGCTCCCTTAAGGAGCGCATTGTGCGTTTTGATATGGAAGATCAGTTTGGCGAGATACTTGTTCCAACCGAAGAAGTCGTTGAAATGCGCGAAGGTCAAAAGAAGCGTCGCAGTGAGCGTAAGTTTTTCCCGGGTTATGTATTAGTCGAAATGGAAATGAATGACGATACATGGCACATGGTTAAAGATACTAATAGAGTTTTGGGCTTTATTGGTGGTTCCGGTGACAAGCCTGCTCCCATTACGCAAAAAGAAGTCGATAATATTTTACGGCGCGTTGAAGAAGGTGCTGATAAGCCACGTCCTAAAATTGTCTTTGATGCAGGTGAGGTCGTGCGTGTCAGCGATGGTCCCTTTAAAGACTTTAATGGTGTAGTTGAAGAAGTTAACTACGAGAAAAATCGCCTGTTAGTGGCTGTACAGATTTTTGGTCGTTCAACACCTGTTGAACTAGAGTTTTATCAAGTAGAAAAGACTTGAGTATTCGTATTCATGAATATCCATTCGGGGAGCCGCGAGGCGTTTGTACCCAAACATAGGTAATTTGTCATGGCAAAAAAAGTTACGGGTTATATCAAGCTGCAAGTGCCAGCCGGTAAAGCAAACCCTAGTCCGCCTGTTGGTCCAGCTTTGGGTCAAAAAGGTGTCAATATCATGGAATTTTGTAAAGCTTTCAATGCTGCAACGCAGTCCTTAGAAGTAGGTTTGCCGATTCCTGTTGTCATTACTGTTTACAGTGATAAGAGTTTTACCTTTATCACTAAAACCCCTCCAGCCTCTGTGTTATTGAAAAAAGCACTGGGTTTAAAGTCTGGTAGTTCGCGCCCTAATACTGAAAAAGTTGGTAAGATTACGCGCGAGCAACTGGAAGAAATTGCTAAGGCAAAAGAGCCTGACTTGACAGCGGCTGATTTAGATGCGGCTGTACGTACCATCGCTGGTAGTGCTCGCAGTATGGGTCTTGAAGTGGAGGGTGTGTAATGGCTAAGTTGACTAAGCGGCAGAAAGCCATCCATGAAAAAATTGACAATAATAAAGCTTATGCTGCAAACGAAGCTTTTGATTTGTTGAAGTCTTTACCACGTGCCAAGTTCGTTGAAAGCGTAGATGTCAGTGTTAATTTGGGTGTCGATCCACGTAAATCAGATCAAGTAGTGCGTGGCTCTACTGTTCTGCCTAAAGGCAATGGCAAGACAGTGCGTGTTGCTGTGTTTACTCAAGGCTCTAATGCCGAAGCAGCAAAAGAAGCCGGTGCTGACATTGTGGGCATGGATGATTTAGCTGCTGAGATTAAAGGCGGCATGATGGACTTTGATGTTGTTATCGCTAGTCCTGATGCCATGCGTATTGTGGGGCAGTTAGGTCAGGTTTTAGGCCCACGCGGATTAATGCCTAATCCAAAAGTAGGTACTGTAACCCCAAACGTTGCTGAAGCAGTCAAAAACGCTAAATCGGGTCAAGTACGCTATCGTACTGATAAGGCTGGCATTATTCATTGTGCTATTGGCAATGTGGACTTTGATACAGAAGCCTTGGTTGAAAATTTGAATGCACTGTTGGCTGATCTTGTCAAGGCAAAGCCTTCCACTGCAAAAGGTGTTTACCTGCGTAGTATTAATATTTCTAGCACAATGGGACCAGGTTTGACCGTTGATCAGTCTAGCTTGTCTTATTAATGCTGAGTATTTTCAGGCAGCCATGCCTGTTTCCAGTTCCTAAGGATGGGAACTGCCGCAAGGCAAAAGATATACAGGATGTATGTCGTCTCAGACCGCAGGTGCTTTTTATAGCTTAATGCAAGCCCTTATTAGTGGTAAACCTGCGCAGATGGCGTTACCCGAGTCAGTGTACTGCTCTGGGGCGCGCCGTTTCCATCATTGCAAAGTTTATCTTTTGTAATGTTGATTAACGGTGGTTAATTCCGCCGAACTAGGAGTAGATATCGTGGCATTAACACTGGGTGAGAAAAAGCAGATTGTCTCCGAAGTGTCCGCGGTAGCTGCAAGTGCTCTTTCTGCGGTAGCTGCTGAGTACCGTGGTTTGACCGTTTCGCAAATGACTGACCTGCGCAAGAAAGCGCGTGAAGGCGGCGTTTATTTGCGAGTGGTTAAAAACAATCTGGCTAAAATTGCTGTTCAAGGCACTGAATTTGAATGTATTCAGTCAGGCTTGAGCGGCCCTCTGATCTTGGCTTTTTCTCAAGAAGATCCAGGTTCAGCGGCTCGATTGATTAAAGAGTTTATCAAAGAAAAAGCGAATGAAAAGCTAGAAGTCCGTTTTGTTTCTGTTGGCGGCCAAATGTTACCAGCTTCTGAGCTGGAGCGTCTGTCTAAATTGCCAACTCGTGATCAAGCTCTGGCTATGTTGGCTGGTACTTTGCGTGCACCGCTTAATAAATTGGCGCAAACGCTTAATGAAGTTCCAGGCAAATTGGTTCGTACACTTGCAGCAATTCGTGATCAGAAAGAGGCTTCTGCCTGATTATCTATCAAAGCAATGGCTAATTGACTCGGTTTTAGGAGATTTATAATGGCTGTAACTAAAGAAGAGATGTTGGATGCCATTTCCAACATGACTGTTATGGAGATCGTTGATCTGATCTCTGCTATGGAAGAAAAATTTGGCGTAAGTGCTGCCGCTGCTGTAGCAGTGGCTGCGGGCCCTGCTGCTGAAGCGGGTCCTGCTGTTGAAGAGAAAAGCGAATTTGATGTCGTTATGAAGAGCTTCGGTGCCAATAAGATCAATGTAATCAAAGCTGTTCGTGGTATTACTGGTCTGGGTCTGAAGGAAGCAAAAGATATGGTTGAAGGTGTACCTTCTACTGTTAAAGAAGCAGCGCCTAAAGATGAAGCTGAAAAGATCAAGAAAGAACTGGAAGAAGCTGGCGCAGAAGTTGAGCTCAAGTAATTTGACTGCTTGGGGCCTAAATACTTTTGTATAGTTTCTAAAAGTTTGCCCAAACTTCAAGGCTGGCAGCGTTTAAGCGTTGTCGGCCTTTTGTCGCTTGTCAGACATTAAATGACAAAACTGTTTTTGATTCCAGTTGAGGAAGCACAATGGGACTAAGTTACACTGAGAAAAAACGGATCCGCAAAGATTTTGGTAAGCGCGAGCAGATTCTGGAGGTGCCCGACCTGTTAACCATTCAGTTGGAGTCCTACCGGCAGTTTCTGCAACTGGATTGGCCGGTTGAACAACGTTCAATGACAGGGCTACATGCTGCTTTTTCCTCTGTTTTTCCTATCATTAGCTATAACAATTATGTTTCTTTGGAGTATGTCGACTACCGCTTGTCTGATCCGGTGTTCGATGTACAAGAATGTCAATTACGTGGCCTAACTTATGCCGCCTCTTTGCGCGTCAAGTTGCGTCTAGTCATTCATGATAAAGAAGCACCTGTTGAAGCTAAAGTTGTCAAATCCATTAAAGAGCAGGATGTCTATTTAGGTGAGTTACCTTTGATGACTGACAAAGGTACTTTTATTATCAACGGTACCGAACGAGTTATTGTCTCACAATTGCACCGTTCACCGGGTGTATTCTTTGAGCATGACAAAGGAAAGTCAAATACCTCAGGCAAGTTGCTGCATAGTGCGCGTGTTATCCCTTACCGTGGTTCATGGCTGGACTTCGAGTTTGATCCTAAAGACAGTATTTTTGTACGTATAGACCGCCGTCGTAAACTAGCCTCAACGATTTTATTGCGCGCTTTAGGAATGGAAAATGAAGAAATATTAGATTATTTCTACGAAACCGTGCATGTTTATTTGTTGGATAAAGGACTGGAAATTGATCTGGTGCCTGAGCGTCTGCGCGGTGAATTGGCCTCTTTTGATATTAGCTTAAAAGGTGAAACCCTAGTTGAGGCAGGGCGTCGTATTACTGCCAAGCATATCCGCCAGTTGGAAAAGAGTGGTATCAGCAAGTTAGCCGTGCCTGAAGAGTATATGTATGGCAAAGTGCTGGCAAAAAATATCATCGATACAGCTACAGGTGAGTTGATTGCTGAGGCCAATGGTGAGCTAACGGAAGATCTAGTCAACAAGCTGCGTGATAATGGTATTGATGCTTTTGATATTTTGTATACCAATGAATTAGATCGTGGATCGTTTATTTCCAATACTTTGAATATTGATCCGACGCGTTCCAAATTGGAAGCGCAGATCGAAATTTATCGTATGATGCGTCCGGGTGAACCACCGACTAAAGAATCAGCCGAAAACTTATTTAATAATCTGTTTTTCACCGAAGACCGTTATGATCTGTCCGCAGTAGGGCGGATGAAGTTCAACCGCCGTTTAGGACGTGAGGATTCAATCGGTAGTAGTGTGCTGGATCAGAACGATATTCTGGAAGTTTTACGCAAGCTGATTGATATTCGTGATGGTCGTGATGATATTGACGATATTGATCACTTGGGCAATCGCCGTATTCGTAGCGTCGGCGAAATGGCTGAAAATGCTTTCCGGGTTGGCTTGGTACGGGTAGAACGTGCGGTTAAAGAGCGTCTGACTATGGCAGAAAGCGAAGGTCTGATGCCACAGGAGTTGGTGAATTCCAAACCCGTATCCGCAGCTATTAAAGAGTTCTTTGGTTCTAGCCAGTTGTCTCAGTTTATGGATCAAAATAATCCTTTATCTGAGGTGACCCATAAGCGGCGTATTTCTGCCTTGGGTCCAGGTGGTTTGACACGTGAGCGAGCAGGTTTTGAGGTGCGCGATGTGCATCCTACGCATTATGGTCGTGTTTGCCCTATCGAAACGCCTGAAGGACCCAATATTGGTCTGATTAACTCTTTGTCAGTGTATGCACGCACTAATGAATATGGCTTTCTGGAAACACCTTATCGGCGCGTGGTCGATGGAAAGGTGACGTGTGAAATTGATTATTTGTCGGCTATTGAAGAATCGCAGTATGTTATTGCTCAGGCGAATGCTGAATTAGGCGAAGAGGGTTCGTTTGCTGACGAGTTTGTTACCTGCCGTTACCGTAATGAATTTACCTTGATGCCAAGTGACCGCATTCAGTACATGGATGTATCACCCAAGCAAATTGTTTCAGTGGCAGCTTCATTGATTCCTTTCTTGGAGCATGATGATGCTAACCGTGCCTTAATGGGTTCCAATATGCAACGTCAAGCTGTACCTTGCTTACGTGCGGAAACGGCCATTGTTGGTACAGGTATGGAGCGCGCCGTAGCCGTTGATTCAGGCTCCACAGTGGCAGCCAGACGGGGTGGGGTGATTGATTCTGTGGATGCTGGCCGTATTGTTGTGCGTGTCCATGATAATGAAGCGGACGAACGCGGCGGTGTTGATATTTATAATTTGATCAAATACACCCGTTCTAATCAGAATACCTGCATTAATCAGCGCCCTATTGTCAAAGTGGGGCATAAGGTTGCTCGTGGCGATGTCTTGGCGGATGGTTCTTCGACAGATTTGGGTGAATTGGCTTTAGGGCAGAATATGTTCATCGCCTTTATGCCTTGGAACGGCTACAACTTCGAAGACTCTATTCTATTGTCTGAGCGCGTTGTACAGGAAGATCGTTATACCACTATCCATATTGAGGAGTTGTCTTGCTTGGCGCGGGATACCAAGCTAGGCCCTGAAGAAATCACTGCGGATATTCCGAATGTCAGTGAAAGTCTGCTGTCTAAACTGGATGAGTGCGGCATTATTCATGTCGGTGCTGAAGTAAAGCCTAATGATATTTTGGTGGGTAAGGTAACACCAAAAGGCGAAAGCCAGTTGACACCTGAAGATAAATTATTGCGGGCAATCTTTGGCGAAAAAGCCTCTGATGTAAAAGATAGCTCCCTGCGCGTACCTACGGGCATGACGGGAACAGTTATTAATGTGCGCGTGTTTACCCGTGAGGGTGTTGATCGTGATGTACGTGCTTTGGCAATTCAGGAGGAAGACCTCAAGCAAGTGCGTAAGGACTTGTTGGATGAGTTGCGTATTTATGAGTCCGACGTATTTGCACGTGTTGCCAAAATGCTGCTGGGACAAATTGCAGATGGTGGCTTGAAAGGCTTGAAGGCAGGTACTGAACTGACTCAGGAGCATTTGGATGCTGTACCACAATTTGAGTGGTTCTCATTGCGTATGCGTGATGAGCAACTGAATGCACTATTGGAAACCTTACATACCCAAATGGCTGACAAGAAGAAAGAGTATGAGATCCGTTTACAGAAACAGCGTGACAAGCTGACCGCAGGGGATGATCTGGCGCCAGGTGTCTTAAAAATGGTCAAGGTGTATGTTGCTGTGAAGCGCCGTATGCAGCCAGGTGACAAGATGGCCGGTCGTCATGGTAATAAAGGTGTGGTTTCGCGCATTGTACCTGTTGAAGATATGCCTTATCTGGAAAATGGCCAGACTGTTGATATTGTACTGAATCCTTTAGGTGTTCCCTCGCGGATGAATGTCGGTCAGGTGTTGGAAACTCACTTGGGTTGGGCGGCTAAAGGTCTGGGCGAAAAAATTGGTCGTATGATTGATGCCAAGGTGAAAATGGATGAGTTACGTCAGTTTTTGACGGAAATGTACAGCATAGGGGGTAACCCTCGCCAGGGCAGTTTGTCTGCAATGACCGATGCGGAAGTATTGGAGATGGCTGGTAATTTGCGGCGTGGTGTACCGATGGCGACCCCCGTTTTTGACGGTGCAGATGAAGCTGAAATCAAGGCGATGTTGCGATTGGCTGATTTGCCTGAAAGCGGCCAAACTCGTTTGTATGACGGTCGTACGGGGGATGCGTTTGAGCGTACGGTCACGGTAGGTTATATGCACATGCTCAAATTGAATCACTTGGTTGATGATAAGATGCACGCACGTTCAACAGGACCATACAGTCTGGTCACCCAACAGCCATTGGGCGGTAAGGCACAGTTTGGTGGTCAACGTTTTGGTGAGATGGAAGTGTGGGCACTGGAAGCCTATGGCGCAGCCTATACCTTGCAGGAGATGTTGACGGTTAAGTCAGATGACGTGAATGGCCGTAACAAGATGTATAAAAACATTGTTGACGGTGATCACTACATGGAAGCCAGCATGCCAGAGTCCTTTAATGTATTGATGAAGGAAATCCGCTCTCTCGGTTTGAATATCGAACTGGAAAGAGAGTAATTTGACCGAATTGAGCAGGCGGAAAAGTAATGAAAGATTTATTGAATCTATACAAGCAACAGCAAGAAGTTCAAGAGTTTGATGCCATCCGCATTGGTTTGGCATCGCCGGAAATTGTTCGCTCTTGGTCTTATGGTGAGGTGAAAAAGCCTGAAACCATTAATTACCGTACCTTTAAGCCAGAGCGGGATGGTTTGTTTTGTGCCAAGATTTTTGGCCCAGTCAAGGACTATGAATGTTTGTGCGGTAAGTACAAGCGCCTCAAGCATCGTGGTGTAGTTTGTGAAAAATGTGGGGTTGAAGTTACTCAGACCAAGGTGCGCCGTGAGCGTATGGGGCATATTGATCTGGCTAGTCCGGTTGCCCATATCTGGTTTTTGAAATCATTGCCTTCTCGTATTGGTTTGATGCTGGATATGACCTTGCGTGATATTGAGCGCATTCTGTACTTCGAGATTTTCGTGGTGACAGAGCCTGGCATGACCACCCTGGAGCGTGGCTCACTTTTGTCTGACGAAGCTTATTTGGAAGCAGTAGAGGAGTTTGGTGATGAGTTCGAAGCTAAAATGGGTGCTGAAGCCATTCAGGACTTGTTGTCTTCGATTGATCTGAAACATGAAATTTCCAAAATGCGCGAGGAGATTGCAGAAACTGGGTCTGAGACCAAGTTGAAGCGTCTGACTAAACGCCTCAAGGTTATGGAATCTTTCGTTAGCTCAGGTAATAAACCTGAGTGGATGATTTTGAACGTTTTACCTGTATTGCCACCTGATTTGCGTCCATTGGTTCCCTTGGATGGTGGTCGTTTTGCTACATCCGATTTAAATGATTTGTATCGGCGTGTTATTAACCGTAATAACCGTTTGAAACGTCTCTTGGAGCTGAATGCGCCCGATATTATTGTGCGCAATGAAAAGCGCATGCTGCAAGAGGCAGTCGATGCGCTATTGGATAATGGCCGTCGTGGTCGGGCTATTACGGGTTCTAATAAGCGCCCCTTAAAATCATTATCCGATATGATCAAGGGTAAGCAAGGTCGCTTCCGTCAGAACTTGTTAGGTAAGCGGGTTGACTATTCAGGACGCTCGGTCATTGTGGTTGGCCCTACTTTGCGTCTGCACCAATGTGGCTTGCCTAAGAAAATGGCTTTGGAATTATTCAAGCCCTTTATTTTTGGCAAATTGCAGCGTCGAGGCTTAGCGACAACTATTAAAGCTGCTAAAAAGTTGGTTGAGCGCGAAACCGCAGAGGTTTGGGATATTCTGGCTGAAGTGATTCGTGAACATCCGGTCTTGTTGAATCGTGCGCCGACTTTACACCGCTTGGGTATTCAGGCTTTTGAACCTGTGTTGATTGAAGGTAAAGCGATTCAGTTACACCCATTGGTCTGTGCCGCTTTCAATGCTGACTTTGATGGTGATCAAATGGCAGTGCATGTGCCATTGTCTCTGGAAGCCCAGTTAGAAGCACGTTGTTTGATGATGTCTACCAATAACGTGTTGTCACCTGCTAATGGCGATCCCATTATTGTACCTTCGCAGGACATTGTTCTGGGGCTTTATTACATGAGTCGGGAATCGATTGGTGCTAAAGGCGAGGGGATGATTTTTTCTGATCCGCAAGAAGCACAGCGCGCTTATGAAACAGGTAATGCTGCTTTGCACGCTAAGGTCAAAGTGCGTATTACCGACTATGTCAGAAATGAAGCTAATGAACTGGAAAAGCGTACTCGCTTGCTGGATACCACAGTAGGGCGTGCGATTTTGACTAGCATTATGCCGAAAGGTCTGCCTTTTGATATTTTTAATACCGTATTGAAGAAAAAGGCTATTTCGCGCTTGTTAGATGAGTCTTATCGTCATGTGGGTATGAAGGAAGCGGTTATCTTTGCTGACCAGTTGATGTATACCGGTTATCGTTATGCAACGCGTTCTGGCGTATCTTTCTGTTCAGATGACATGATTATTCCTGAAAAGAAACAGGAATTACTGGATGCAGCGGAGGAATCCGTTAAGGAAATTGAATATCAGTTTGCCAGTGGTTTGGTGACTCAAGGTGAACGCTATAATAAAGTAGTTGACATTTGGGCGCGTACCAATGATCAGGTGGCCAAGGCCATGATGGAAAAGATTGGTAAAGAAGAAGTGCTTGGTGCCGAAGGAAAGAAAGTTGAGCAGCAATCTTTCAACTCTATTTTTATGATGGCGGACTCAGGTGCACGGGGTTCTGCGGCTCAGATTCGCCAGTTAGCCGGTATGCGTGGTTTGATGGCTAAGCCGGATGGCTCAATCATTGAAACACCAATCACCTCTAATTTCCGCGAAGGCTTAACGGTCATCCAGTACTTTATTTCTACGCATGGTGCGCGGAAAGGTTTGGCAGATACGGCACTGAAAACGGCTAACTCAGGTTACTTGACGCGTCGCTTGGTCGATGTGGCTCAGGACATGACCGTTATTATGGATGATTGCGGTACTGAGCAAGGCATGCTCATGCGCCCCATTATTGAAGGGGGGGATGTGGTTGAAGGCTTGGCTGAGCGTGTACTGGGACGTGTAGTCGCTCAGGATGTTGAGCGTGGTGGCGAAGTTGTACTAGCTGCGGGTACTTTGATTGATGAAGAGTGGGTGGAGCGTGTCGACCAGCTCGGTATTGACGAAATTCGCGTACGTTCTGCCATTACGTGCGAGTCTCGCTATGGCGTTTGCCGTATGTGTTATGGCCGTGATTTGGCGCGAGGACATCTGGTGGGCAAAGGCGAGGCTGTCGGTGTTATTGCAGCGCAATCCATCGGTGAGCCTGGCACACAGTTGACTATGCGGACTTTCCACATTGGTGGTGCTGCTAGCCGGTCAGCGGCAGAAAGTGGTATTGCAGTGAAGTCATCGGGTCGTGTTCATTTCATCAATATCAAGACTGTGACCAACAAGAACGGCCAGCTAGTTGCCGTATCGCGTTCGGGTGAAGTAGGTATTGTGGATGATAACGGGCGCGATAAAGAGCGCTATAAGCTGCCTTACGGTGCTTTGTTAAAAGTAGCACATGGTGATCAGGTTGAACCTGGCCAAACGGTTGCGCAATGGGATCCTCATACGCATCCGATTATTTCGGAGGTATCGGGACGCATTGAATTTATTGAGTTCAACGATAATGTCACGGTACAGACTAAAGTGGATGAAGTGACAGGTTTATCTTCTATCGAAGTAATGGATCCTAAAAGTCGTCCGAGTGCTGGTCGTGATTTGCGTCCTACTGTGCGTTTATTGGATGAGCGTGGTGACAGTATTTACTTTGATGGTACTAAAATCCCGGTACAGTATCCTTTGCCAGCAGGCGCTATCGTTACGACCAGCAATGGGGCAACGGTAGAGGTCGGTGAGGTATTGGCGCGTTTACCCCAGGCTTCTTCGAAAACACGTGACATCACAGGTGGTTTGCCTCGGGTTGCTGATTTGTTTGAAGCACGTAAACCGAAAGACGGTGCGATTCTGGCAGAGAAGACAGGTACTATTTCCTTTGGTAAGGAAACTAAGGGTAAGCAGCGGATTGTTATTACCGATGAAGAGGGTGAACAATACGAGGAGTTGATTCCAAAGTGGCGTAATCTGGATGTATTTGAAGGTGAAAAAGTAACCAGAGGTGAGATTATTGCTGACGGTGAACAAAATCCACATGACATTCTACGCTTATTGGGTGCAACGGCCTTGGCTGAATATTTGGTCAAGGAAATCCAGGATGTTTATCGCCTCCAAGGTGTAGGTATCAATGATAAGCACATTGAGGTTATTGTACGTCAGATGATGCGTAAAGTTGATGTTATTGATGCAGGCGATAGTGAGTTCTTGCGGGGTGAGCAAACCGATTACTGGCGTGTCGTTGAAGCTAATAAGAAGTTGATGGCTGAAGGTCTGTTGCCTATTAGGTACGATCGTGTCCTGATGGGTATTACTAAAGCCTCTTTGGTGACAGATTCATTTGTTTCTGCGGCTTCTTTCCAGGAAACCACTCGGGTTTTGACGGATGCCTCTGTGCGTGGTGCACGTGATGAGCTGCGTGGTTTGAAAGAAAATGTCATCGTAGGTCGATTAATTCCGGCGGGTACAGGTTTGGCCTACCATGAGCAACGGCGTCGTGAGCAAGAGCCTTTTGCTTTAGAAGATGCCTTTGCGACAGATTCGCAGGCTAATAATGACTTTGGTAGTTCAGTCGCTATCGATGTTGAAAATGTTATGGAGTCTGAATAGTTAGCATTCCACCCGCTTATTCTCTACTTAGCTTTGTAAGTCGGGAGTTGGCGGGTTTTTTGTTAAACTTACCTTGACAGAATCTGTATCTATCCCTAGAATTTTGCGACCTTACACAGACCGGGTTGCGGTCTGTTGTTTTTATGGGGTATCGCAGTTAAGCACTTCCTCATGCAGGTTAGGAGAAATTTTTTTAATGGCAACGATTAACCAGTTGGTGCGCAAGCCGCGCAAAAGTAAAGTTGAAAAGAGCAATGTGCCCGCGCTTGAGGCTTGTCCCCAACGCCGTGGCGTTTGTACCCGTGTATATACGACAACGCCAAAAAAGCCTAATTCTGCCATGCGCAAAGTGGCTCGTGTGCGTTTGACCAATGGTTATGAAGTCACGAGCTATATCGGTGGCGAAGGTCATAACTTACAAGAGCACTCTGTCGTGCTGATTCGCGGTGGACGTGTAAAGGATTTGCCAGGTGTTCGCTATCACACCGTGCGCGGTAGTCTGGATACACAAGGTGTGAAAGACCGTAAACAAGCCCGTTCTAAATACGGTACTAAACGTCCTAAGAAATAATTTCAGTGCGAGAGTCAGGAAATGCCTAGAAGAAGAGAAGTCCCTAAACGCGAAATATTGCCAGATCCAAAATTCGGCAGTGAGACGCTGAGCAAATTTATGAATGCTGTTATGAAAGATGGCAAAAAAGCGGTTGCGGAAAAAATTATTTATGGTGCTTTGGATGAAATCGCCCAGAAAAAAGGCGGCGATGGTATGAGTATCCTGAATGACGCATTGGAAAATGCTCGCCCAGCGGTTGAGGTTAAAGCTCGTCGTGTGGGGGGAGCCACTTATCAAGTTCCAGTAGAAGTGCGTCCTTCTCGTCAGAATGCTTTGGCTATGCGTTGGTTAATTGATGCTGCTCGTAAGCGTGGTGAGAAATCAATGGCTCGCAAATTAGCGGGTGAATTGATGGATGCGGCTGAAAAGCGTGGTTCTGCGGTGAAAAAGCGTGAAGATACTCATCGTATGGCTGAAGCAAATCGGGCATTTGCGCACTTCCGCTGGTAAATACAGCGGATCGCAAGGGGCTGTTGATCATGACACGCAAAATACCTATAGAGCGTTATCGTAATATCGGCATCATGGCACATATTGATGCAGGGAAGACGACAACCACTGAGCGTGTTTTGTTCTATACCGGTGTCTCTCACAAAATGGGTGAGGTACACGACGGTGCAGCAGTCATGGACTGGATGGAACAAGAGCAAGAGCGAGGTATTACGATTACCTCAGCGGCTACTACCTGTTTCTGGTCTGGCATGGATAAGCAGTTTGATGAGTGCCGCATCAATATTATTGATACTCCAGGGCATGTTGATTTTACGATTGAAGTTGAGCGCTCTTTGCGTGTTCTTGATGGTGCAGTAGCTGTTTTCTGTGCAGTGGGTGGTGTAGAGCCACAGTCGGAAACAGTTTGGCGTCAAGCTAATAAATACCATGTGCCGCGTGTTGCTTTCGTCAATAAGATGGATCGCACCGGTGCTAGTTTTCTACAGGTAGTCGCACAGATTGAAAGCCGTTTGGGCAGTGTTTCTGTTCCTGTGCAGTTGCCCATTGGAGCAGAAGAAAACTTTGTTGGCGTTGTCGATCTAGTGCGTCAGCAGGCGATTTATTGGAATGAAGCAGATAGGGGGGTGACCTATGAAGCGCATGATATTCCAGAAGAATTAAATTCGCTGAGTGCTGAGTGGCGTGAGCGCATGGTTGAGGCGGCTGCCGAAGCAGATGAGTCGCTGATGGATCGCTATCTGGAAGACGGTGATTTGTCTGAAGCTGATATTTACCAAGGCTTGCGTATGCGTACCTTGGCAAATGAGATAGTGCCTGTTCTGTGTGGCTCAGCCTTTAAGAATAAAGGCGTTCAAGCTATGTTGGATGCAGTTGTGCGTTATTTGCCTGCTCCAACAGATGTACCTGCTATTCGGGGTGTCTTGGATGATGCCAATGAGACTGTGGCTGAACGCCATCCCGCAGATGATGAGCCGTTTGCTGCTTTAGCATTTAAAATAGCGAGCGATCCGTTTGTTGGCTCTTTGACTTTTTTCCGTGTTTACTCCGGTGTGGTCAAAACGGGCGATATGGTGTTTAACCCCATCAAGGCTAAGCGTGAGCGTATTGGGCGTCTTATGCAAATGCACGCCAATTCGCGCGAAGAGATTAAAGAAGTTTACGCAGGTGATATTGCTGCTGCTGTTGGCTTGAAAGATGTTACGACAGGTGAAACTTTAACTGATCCACAGCATGTGATCACTTTGGAGAAAATGGATTTTCCAGAGCCTGTCATTTCAGTGGCCGTTGAGCCTAAATCCCAGGCTGACCAAGAAAAAATGGGGATAGCCTTGGGGCGCTTAGCACAGGAAGACCCTTCTTTTCGTGTGCATACTGATCCTGACTCAGGTCAGACGATTATTTCTGGTATGGGTGAGCTACACCTCGAAATTATCGTAGATCGTATGAAGCGTGAGTTTAAAGTAGAGTGCAATGTTGGTGCGCCTCAGGTTGCCTACCGTGAGACTATTTGTAAGTCAGTTGAAGCGGAAGGAAAGTTTATTCGCCAATCAGGTGGTCGTGGCCAATATGGTCATGTCTGGTTGCGCCTTGAACCATTGCCGGAAGGTGGTGGTTATCAGTTTGAAAATGCCATTGTGGGTGGAGTAGTACCGAAAGAGTACGTGCCTGCTATAGACAAGGGTGTACAAGAGCAAATGGGTAATGGTGTTTATCTGGGTTATCCCTTGGTAGACATCAAAGTAACGGTTTTTGATGGTTCTTACCATGATGTCGATTCCAGTGAGATGGCTTTTAAAGTAGCTGGCTCAATGGGTTTGCGGAATGGTGTGCTGGAGGCAGATCCAGCCTTGCTTGAACCATTAATGCATGTGGAAGTAGTTACACCAGAAGATTATATGGGTGATGTCATGGGTGACTTGAACCGTCGTCGCGGTATTGTTCATGGCATGGATGACTCGCCCACAGGAAAGATTATACGTGCGGAAGTACCATTGAGTGAGATGTTCGGTTATGCGACTGATTTGCGTTCAGCAACGCAAGGTCGAGCTAGTTATTCAATGGAGTTCGCGAAATACGCAGAAGCACCTGCCAGTGTGGTTCAAGCAATATCGAAGAGAAGGTGAGAGATTTAAATGGCAAAGAGCAAGTTTGAGCGTACCAAGCCACACGTTAACGTGGGCACCATTGGCCACGTTGACCACGGCAAGACGACACTGACAGCGGCGCTGA
>PDWI01005999.1_pt1 | contig 15736 bp, 11 predicted proteins | sample 1430891 | NCBI WGS metagenome assembly PDWI01 (sample SAMN01162508, study PRJNA174530) | Oral metagenome, whole genome shotgun sequencing project. | biome: Marine environment; feature: Marine mammal; material: Swab sample of the gingival sulcus; isolation source: swab sample of gingival sulcus...
GTCAACGGTGAAAGTAAGAGTTTCGGTTCCGCTCCAATTTTCCGCAGCGGAGAATACGACGTTAAATCCGTCAATCAAAGCGGTAATGTGTTCGGAGTTCTCTGCCGTAAGAATAAGTTGGTCATTGGAATCCGGATCGTCTATATATTGAGAGAAATCAAATATTCCCGATTCGGTATTTTTGTCAAAAACGACATTCAAACCGGTAAAATCTATTGTCGGGACATTATTGACATGAATAACCGTAACTTCAAGTTCGGCGCTTGCGGTTGCTCTTTTGCTTCCGAGTTCTCTTTCCTGATCGTCAACGGTGAAAGTAAGAGTTTCGGAGCCGCTCCAATTTTCCGCAGCGGAGAATACGACGTTAAATCCGTCAATCAAAGCGGTAATGTGTTCGGAGTTTTCTGCCGTAAGAATAAGTTCGTCATACCGGTATTTTCGTTAAACGCAACATTCAAATCTCCAAAATCGATTGTCGGAGAGTTGTTTGCCAATTTAAATCTTATATTGGGGATAAAATTCTTTAAACTTCCGGGATAATCACCGGAATTATTCGGGTCGGGATTTGCGTAGTCGGATTTATAAATCAAAGAACGATTACCGGTTACGTAAGAGCAATAGAATTTATCGTCGGAAGAATGATAACCGTCGGTATTTTCGTCAAAAGCCACAACAAGATTATCCGTATTATTGTAAACAAAAGGCGAATCCAATTCAATGACTTGCCAATCATCGCTTGCCGAAAGATTATAATTTCCGGAATAAACCTGAGTCATGGAGCTTACCGGAACCCAATCGGAACTTGAAGAGAATACGGTTTTATCGGTATGCCCCATGTAAACCGTAATTTCGTCTCCGAATTCGTGAGCTCCGTTATAATGATAATAAATTTTTCCGATTACGGCGGAATCACAATTTATTTCGGACTGCAAATAAATTGATTGACTGTAAGAGTAACCGTAAAAAGGATTCATAGGTAAATTCTGATTTGTTGAATTTCCCGAGCCTACCTGAATAAGATTTGGCGGAAGAGCGGTTTCAAAAATTTGCACGGGAGAAGACTTGACGCATTCCGTATCGTTAACCGGAGAATAATTTACAACTTTCCAATAATATTTCTTTCCCCATTCAAGTTCGGCGCTGAAAGATTCCTGAGGAGCGACTTTATCCAATACTTTGCTTACGGGCGGATTTACTGTATCCAGATAAAGATCAACAAATTCTGTTTCCGTTCCGTTTTGCCAAGAAATAATTTGATTGCGAGGAAGATTAACCGTATTGTTTTCAGGTATCAAAGAACTCGGAGAATTCAAATTTTCAAAGCTTATCTGCGGAAAAACAATCTTATCAATCCAAACATTGTCCATGCCTTCCGAATATTCGGTATAACGCCATTCAAATGTATGATCGCCTGCCGTTACCGGATAACTGTATTCTTCCCAGCCGGAGTTGACGTTCCAACTGTTCTTTTCTTCTCCGTCTATTAAGAAAAAACACATGCCGCCCGAATAACCGTGACTGTTCGGTTTTATGTAAAAAGAAATTTCTCCGGCTATTAAAACATTTCCGGTAATAAATAAAGAAGAGCTTTCTCCGTGACCGACATTTCCTGACCTGACGGCATAAGAGCCTTCGTAAGCATAGGAACCGACTGTCCAATTAACATTCCCGGAATGAGTCCAGTCAAAAGAGCTGAAGTCTCCGGTTTCAAAATCTTCCGTGATAAATCCAATCGATAAAGAAAAAGATAAATCTGCGGTATAGCCTCCGCTTCCTTCAATATCCAAATTAAATTCCGCAATCTCTCCCGGCGGAACATTTTCGGCAACGATAACATTAAATGTAATTGACGCATTGCTTTCCGGCTCCAATCCTTCGATTTCCGCAGAAGCGTTATTTATGGTGATATTTTCGTTTTCGCTCATCAAGGAAGCTGTTAATTCGGTTAAATCGGCATGTCCTTCATTGGCTAAGGTTATATTTACGGAAGCGGTCTCTCCGGACTCCAAAACATTGTTTCCGCCGTCCGCTACCTCAATACTTTGAATTCTAACGACCGGAGCATTCAGAGTAAATTCAAGCGAAGCATCCCAACTTTGACTTCCGGAAGTTATCACCGAGGCAATCTCAACTTCGGTTTGATCTTCAATATCATTGTTTACCGTAAAAGAAACGGCATCTTCAAAAACAACCGACTCACCGGCTCCGATTCCGTTTTCCGAAACATAAGAACTGTCAATAATCACGATATTTTCGTTGGAATCCGCAATAAATAAAGAAACGGCTTCGGACATTTGCTGCCCCGCATTGCGAATTGTAATATCGGCAGTAACGGTCTCCCCCGATTCAATAACATTGTCGCCGTCGGAAGTATCAAAAGACAAATTATCAATAATAAGATAAGGAACATCCGGGTTTATAACTTCGACAATTCCCGTATAAATAATCCTATTATGAGCCGTAATATACAAATCATAATTTCCTGTTTCCTCCAAGGCTTGATTAAAAACAAGATTAATTGAACCTGTTTCTCCGGCAATTCCCGAAGCAATTACATTTCCGTCCTTGGAAAAACACAGTCTTGCTCCGTTTTCAACATTGTCAATATTCAAAGATGTTGCCGAAACATGCAAAGATGTCATATAATCAGGATTCATTTCCGTCGGTTGAGCCGTAAAAATATCCAAAGTAGGATCTCCGAAAACATTTACGTCATAATAAACCCAACGAAACCAGGGATCATTAACCTGAGCAATACCGTCGGTTTTGGAGTCATCGTTTGCCAAGGAAATATGAGTAATATTTTCTCCGAATACAGCATCAAAAAACTGTCGGTTAAGATATTGAGAAGATGAATTTGTATTGAAGAAATTGTACCAACCGTAACGAGAATTTCCGACATAAGCGGCAACTCCGTTTTGATTAGTCGTAAAAGCTTCCATTATGCAATCTTCATCGTAATAATCATTTACTACGCCTCTGTTATCAAAAGCGGCAGGATAACATCCCTGAGAATAAACAATATGGAAACCGTGATTTATTCCGTTTGACGTAAAATTTTCATCGGTAACTTCGGAAAGATGAATTTTCATGTTCCAAAAATTAAAAGAGTGCCCCAGATGACTTATCAAATGAATACCTCCGTTCATGGCATTTTTAACGGTATTCATATTCCAATTCATATCTCTGTCATACAATTTGGAAATATTAAAATCATCTCCGATACCCGCTGTTGTGTATTCGTTAAAAGTTCCTCCGGTTTCTATTTCATCCATACAGTCGCCGCCGTAAGTCTGATAATCTTCATTCATCAGTTCTCCGACAAGCAGGGCTTCGGTTACGTCTCCGATAACCGGCTCGGTCTGATACATGACCTGCTTATTAACGGCATGATCGAATTCCTCTTCCGTATCGGCGCAAATTCTGGCAACTCCGATTTCCGGCATAAAGTCGGCTTCCGTATGAACATTTCCTCCCCAACCGCTGTATTCTCCGAAGTAATTGTCATTATCGGTATTCCAGTCGGGACCGATTCCGTTACCGACTCTGTCCAAGGCGGAATAATACAAATCAGACGGGATATCATCATCTGTCCATGAAGCATCTAAACCGCCGTTTATGTAGCAATAGAAACCTCTGTGAGGAATAATTTCCGTATCGCCTGCCAAAAGGACAAATTCGGTTCCGAGATTCAGATAACAATCAATAATAAAATTTCTTATTTTATCTTGATTATCAACTCCGTCAACATCGGAGTATATCTCGTTTACGTCTTTAAGCAAAGGATTAAAGCCCTGTTTTAATTTCAAATCAAATAAAGGTTCGAGATTTTCAAAATACTGTTGGTCGCTGATAATTACAAGAATATTATCGTTTTCTCCGTCTCTTGCGTTTATAGGATAATGACCGATTACGGAGGGATTATCAACTGTTTCTCTGAGTTTTTTAAGAGTCTTTTCATCACTTCTGATAAATCTGAGAGCATTGTAAGCTTCATCCGATTCTTCGGTTACGATTGTAACTTCCGCTTCCGATACAACCGTTAATTCTTTGGTAACGGGATTATATTGATAAGGATAAATATTTACGTTGGCAATTGCATATCCCCGATAATAATAAGTCAATAAATCCTGAGCAATTTTTTGAGGATAAATTTCGTTCTTTTCATATACTTCCGCATTTTTCAGAGTCGGCTTGACGTTTTCTCTTTGCGAAACGGGAACGGGAGTCTGATACCAGTTTAAGTCGTTCTCCAAAGGAACGGTTTTTTGCGAAATTACGTTAACAGATACACTTACGGCTTTTTCGCCGGGATTTAAAAGTTTCTTTACGGATTTAGCCGGTAAAACAGGATTACCTGGTTTTGTTATATAAACACCGTCTTCGTCAATAAGAGTTATACCCCTTTTGTCAAACCTCATTTGAGGTTCGGAAAATTTAAGAGAGGTTGTTATTTCGGAGGCAAATAAAAGCGACAACGAAATAATAATAAAAATAAACAGTATTTTCTTCATTTTATCTCCTTGATTTCAAGATTAGCTGTATAAATAAGCAAATTGCAATCCGGAAACCCAATATAAATAAAAAATAATTTATAAAAGAGAAAGCAACAACAAACTGATCAACATTTCTTTTCTTGACGTATAAATTATATCTGAATTTTTTAATTTATCTTATCTTAAATAATGTTAGAATATTAAGATTTAAATAAACATTGATAAATAATAAACTCAATAAGCTAAGGAAAAAATAATTATGAAAAAAATAGCCGTGCTCGGTATCACCGGATCAATTGGAGAATCGGCAGTCGAAGTTATTCGCAGACATTCTGACAAATTTCAAATAGTCTTGGCATCAGCCCATAAAAATAAAGAAAAACTCGCATTATTGCAAAATGAATTTAAGTTTAAAAATCAAGTCCTGACAGGAGAAGAAAAAAACGGTCTTTCAGGTAAAGATATTTTGTCGGGAAAATTGCAAGAAGCAGATTACGATATTTGCCTGAACGCAGTTGCCGGTTCTGCCGGTTTGGAATATACTGCGGCAGTTTTGAACAGAGGAAAAGATTTGGCTTTGGCAAACAAAGAATCTTTGGTCATGGCAGGTCATATTATCATGCCCTTACTCAAAAAATCAACCGGGAAAATGATCCCCGTGGACAGCGAACACAGTGCAATTAAACAAGCTCTCGGCAACGAGACCGGCAAATCCGTCAAAAAAATTATCATAACCGCTTCCGGCGGTCCTTTCAAAAATCTTCTGTTGGATGAATTTAAAAATATTACGGTTGAAAAAACATTGCAGCATCCCACTTGGGATATGGGAGCAAAAATAACGGTTGATTCAGCTACGATGATGAATAAAGGTTTGGAAGTAATAGAAGCTCATTGGCTTTTTGATGCTCCTTACGAAAAAATTCAAGCCGTCATGCATCCCCAATCCGTTATTCATTCCATGGTTGAATTTACGGACGGCTCTATCCTTGCCCAAATGAGTACGCCGACCATGCAATTGCCTATTCTGTATGCTTTCGGTTATCCTGAAAGAATCGAATCGGATCTTGTGCAAACTTCCCTTTTCGATTTGCCTGATCTGACTTTTCGTCGCTTGAGCAAAGAACGTTATCCTCTTTTTTATACTGCTCTGGAAGCCGGAAAAGCCGGCGGACTTTTGCCGACAATATTAAATGCTGCCAATGAAGCGGCGGTTTCTCTCTTTTTGGAAAGAAAAATTCATTTTACCGAAATTTTTAAACTCACGGATAAATATTTAAATAAGTTTTCAAACATAAGCAACCCCGATTTGGAAACAATTATTTTCAACAATACCGAAACTTATAATAAAGTAAAAAAAGATTACGAAAAAATGCTGAAGAGATAAATATGAAAAAAGTACATTTGATTGTCGGAGCAAGACCCAATTTCATGAAAATAGCTCCTTTATACAAGGAATTCAGTAAATTTAAAGATGAATTCCGGGTTAAATTGATTCACACAGGACAACACTACGATGAGAGAATGAGTAAATTTTTCTTTGAAGATTTACAAATGCCGGAACCCGACGTTTACCTGGGAGCAGGATCGGGAAGTCACGGTAAGCAGACCGCAAAAATAATTTCATTGTACGAAGACGTTCTTATCGAAGACAAACCGGATTTGGTTATTGCAGCCGGAGACGTAAACAGTACTGTTGCTTGCGCCATGGATGCAGTAAAGATGCATATTCCGGTTGCTCATCTGGAAGCCGGACTGCGAAGCTTTGACCGTTCCATGCCGGAAGAAATAAACCGTTTGATGACGGATGCGATAAGCGATTATCTTTTAACTCCTTCCAAGGACGGAGACGAACATCTTAAAGCGGAAGGAGTTCCCGACGAAAAAATTGTTTTTGTCGGAAACATAATGATAGATTCTTTGGTAAATTATAAAGATAAAGCTGAAAAATCCGATATCTTAAAGAAAAATAATCTTGAGAACGAGAAATATGTTTTGATCACCCTTCATCGTCCGTCCAATGTTGATAATATCGAAGGTCTGACCGTAATTCTGAATGCTTTCGAAGAAATATCCCAAAAAATAAAACTGATATTTCCCATTCATCCTCGCGCCTTAAAAAAGATCAAAGAATTCAATCTCATGCCTAAACTGGAAAAAATGAAAAATCTTATTCTGCTTGATCCCGTCGGGTATTATGACTTTATGAAATTGCAAATGAATGCTTTTATGATTTTAACCGATTCGGGCGGTATTCAGGAAGAATCGACTTTCTTCGGAGTACCTTGTCTTACTTTGCGAGAAAACACAGAACGCCCCGTAACAATAACTCTCGGCACCAATCAATTGGTAAAACTCCAAACCGAATCAATCATTAAAGCCGCTGAAGAAATACTGAACGGGAAAATCAAAAAAGGTCATATCCCGCCTTTATGGGACGGAAAAACTGCTGAAAGAGTCGTAGATTATTTCAGGAAAAACGGCATAAAAAAATTCTGAGAAAGGACAATATTTTCGATAATTAAATAAATACTGGACAAATATCACCCTTAATAAGGTTTTGACGCAGTTATTCTCGGATAATTTTAAATAAAGATAAAAAAAAACAGGAGATATCGATGACAAACGATATACAAAACGGCGAACAAGAAAAAAAAGTTGAAACCGCAACGCAAACTGAAACGGTTACAGCAAAAGAAAAAACAAAATCAGTAAATTCTCAAGAAAACTCTCACGAAAACTTTGCGGAAATGCTGGAAGAATCATTCAGCAATCCAAGCACGCAAGCAAAGAGAGGAGAAGAAGTTACAGGTAAAATAGTAAGTATTACCGAAACAAATATTTTTGTTAATTTCGGAGACAAAAACGATGCTTACGCAGACATTAACGAATATAAAAATTCTGACGGAGAATTGGAATATAAGGTCGGAGACGAATTAACGGGATTTATCGTTAAAAAAACCGAATCGGAAACCATTATCGCCAAAAGTCTGAATAAACAACATGCGAACCGTGCCGTATTACGTGATGCTTTCGAGAAAAAGATTCCTGTACAAGGTAAAGTTCAAGCAGTCATTAAGGGCGGATTCACAATTAATGTCCTTGGCAGCAGAGCATTTTGCCCGATTTCACAAATGGATTTAAAAATGATCAACGACAATTCTCAGGTTATCGGAAAAACTTTTGATTTCGAAATTATCGATTTCAGCGAAAACGGACGTAACGTTGTAGTCAGTCGCCGCATTATTCTCAAAAGAGAACTTGAAGAAAAACGCAAAGAAACCTTGGAAAAACTTGAAGTCGGTTCAGTCGTAAAAGGCAAAATAACCAGATTGACCAACTTCGGAGCTTTTGTTGATCTCGGCGGAGTTGACGGTTTGATTCACATCTCTCAAATCAGCTGGGTAAGAGTAGAAAATATTTCGGAAGTACTCAATATCGGAGACGAAATAGAAGTAAAAGTCGTAAAAATAGACAAAGACAGAATCTCGCTTTCCATGAAAGCTCTGGAAGAAAATCCGGCAGATAAAGTCGTCAAAGAATTGGAAGAAGGATCAACAGTTTCCTGCCGTATCGTCAAACTTCTCGACTTCGGAGCTTTTGCCGAAATAGCTCCGGGAGTTCAAGGTCTTATCCCGATCTCCGAATTGGCTTGCGGTCGCAGAATTAATCACGCTTCAGAGGTTGTGAATGAAGGCGACACCGTAGAAGCTCAAATTTTGAAAGTAAATCCCGCAACAAGAAAGATTTCTCTTTCCTTAAAAGCTCTTCAACCCGATCCGTGGGAAAATATAGAAGAAGAATTTCAGGTAGGAAACATAACAACAGGCACAATTGAATCCATTTCGCAATTCGGCGCCTTTATCCAAATCAAACCCGGGGTTACGGCTCTCATGCCTATTTCCAGAATAAGACTGGGAAGCAACAAACTTTCAAAGCAAAATATAGGCGAAGAAATAGAAGCAAGAATTATTAAAGTTGATTGCGAAAACAAAAGAATATCTCTCGAGCCTTCCGATATTCCGGAAAATGCAGAAGAAGAACCGAGAGAACGTAAACCGAAACGTCCGAGAAATGAGAAAAAGAATAAAGAACAAAATGAATGGAAAAAATTCTCCAATCAAGAATCATCATGGGGCGTTCCGGAAGATAATCCTTTCCGCAACCTTGACTAATCTCAGATAAATTATTTAAACCCGGCGCAAATAATGCCGGGTTTTTTTATTTCCCGAGGACATTAACAGAAAAAATCAAAACTTATCCTCATAACTGTTTATTAAATACAATAATTAAAGCAGGAGTAAAATCAGTTTATCTTGCTGTCCGTAATTTTTTTAGACATTCTTCATGAAAATCATGCATCGTCAAAATATTTCAGAACACATCTTTTACATGCAAAATTTATCATCTGATACTCCTTAAGTTAATCCCGGCTTCTTTAAAATTAAAAATAATATCTTTTACCGCATCTCTATTATAAAATATTTTGTATTGTAAGTTGACTATTTTTTTATAAAAGTAATTTTGGCAAAATGAATTAATTTTGCGTTGATCAATTCAACCGTTAAATAAAAACAAAAGAGGAAATATTACTATGAATTTCCAAGATATAATTTTATCGTTACAAAAATATTGGGCAGATCAAGGTTGTAACGTAATGCAGCCTTACGACGGAGAAATGGGAGCGGGAACTTTTCATCCGGCAACTTTTTTCGGAGCTCTCGGTTCCAAACCGAATAACGTGGCTTATGCTCAACCCTGCCGTCGCCCGAAAGACGGACGTTACGGCGAAAATCCGAACAGAATGCAACATTATTACCAATTTCAGGTAATTATGAAACCTTCACCGGAAAATATCCAAGAACTTTATTTGAAAAGTCTGGAAGTTATCGGGGTTGATATTTCCAAACACGACATTCGTTTCGTGGAAGACGATTGGGAAAGTCCGACCCTCGGAGCGTGGGGACTCGGTTGGGAAGTCTGGCTCGACGGCATGGAAATTTCTCAGTTCACCTACTTCCAGCAAGTCGGCGGATTGGATGTTTTTCCCGTCAGCGCAGAACTTACCTACGGCTTGGAAAGGCTTGCCATGTATATTCAGGATACAGATGATTTCAAAGACATAAAATGGAATGATTCAACTCCCTACGGCGACATCTTTTATGACAGAGAAGTAGAATACTCGCAATTAAATTTTGAGGATGCCGACACAGATTATTTATTTGCGGAGTTCAATCAATTGGAAGATCAATCTTTATCATTGGCAGACAAAGGTCTGGTTTTTCCGGCTTACGATTATCTTTTAAAATGCTCTCATGTTTTTAATCTTCTTGATTCAAGAGGCGTAATAAGCGTTACGGAGAGAGCAAATTATATAGGTAAAATCAGATCAATGGCAAAAAAATGCGCCGTAGAATATGTAAAAAAATATGAAAAAAGAGATGATGATGGAAAATAAAATTCACCTGTTTTGGGAAAAAATATCCGAAAAATTGGAAAAAACTTACGGCGAAAATCTTATTCAGGTCGTAATTTATCGCCCGTATCTTTCTACCGGTCGAACAGCGATTATATTAAAAGACGATTCCGTTTCAATGTTGCTTAAATCTCGTCCGATAATAAATGAAATTCGCAAAAAGAAATTGCCGGCTCCTCTTTTTTTCAGCCCCCGATACATAAAAACTTCTCTTGATACCTTTCCCTTAGAATTTTTGGACATAAAAAGCGATTACGAAAATATTTATTCAAAAGAAGATTTATTCAAGGATCTTGATTTCGAAAAATCGGATATTCGTCATCAAATGGAAAGAGAACTCAAAGGGAAATGGCTTCATCTTAAAATGGCAATTTTAGATTACGGGGAAAAACCTGCCGTAATGAAAGAAATTTTGGGAGCGGCAGTACAATCTGTTTTGCCGACAGTAAAAGGACTTATTTTCTTGAACGATCGGGATATTCCGAAAAACCCCGAAGAAATGTTTAAACTTGCAGACGAATTAACTTCTTTTTCTCTCAGTTCATTTAACAGGGCATTCAAAATATTAAAAGAAAACGCCAAGATAAAAAAAGAAGAAATGATTCATCTTTTTGAAGATTTTTCAAGTCAGCTCAAAGATTATATGCAATACACAGATACCGTGAATTATGAATAAACCTCTTGTTTTTACCGATTTCGATAAAATCCCTGATGCATCAGGTTGCTTTGTTTTTAAAGAAAACAAAAAATCTTTGTATGCGGGATTTACGGCATCAATCAAACAGGCTCTTGACTGGTTAAACCGTAAAAAAGAATCCGAGATTCACGTTAAAGATTTGTTTTCGAGAGCAGATGCTTTTCATCTTTTTGAATTTAAGACCATGTTTGAAGCCTTAGTTCATTATAAAACAATTCTCAGAGAAGATAATACGGAATTTAATGCTTTGATAAGACCTTACGAACAATACCAATACCTGAGTCTTAAATTCGATGAACCTCCCTTTATTAAAACATCCGACGCAACCGCCGACGATGCTTTTCATATAGGTCCGTTTTACAGTCGTTTTTTTATTTTTGACTACTCTGATATTGTCGGAAACAGATATAATTTACCAAATTGTTACGGCGATACGGAAGAGAAAAGGTTAAGCGAAGAAAAGTTTTCAGATCTTTCCCGAGCAGAGAAAATTTCTGTTTTCAACCGATATTATCTTGAAGAAAATCATGATTGGATTGAAGATTTAAAAGACGAAAACGAAGAATGCCTGAATAATCTTCTCTTCGAAAAATCGGAAAAAATTAAAACAGAACTGAGAATAGCGGAAAAATACAGAGATTTTATTGCCTTTTTAAAAATAACGAAATATTTAAACGGCGCAATAAATACCGGAGAAATAAAAGCAGAAATAAAAAACGGATTGCTTTATTCCGTAAATTACAAAGGAAAATTCATCGAGTTCGGAAAAGAAAAAGATTTTGAAAAAGAGTACCGAAAAAACGAAGCTCTTGCCGTCGATAAATCTGAATTGAACGAAAGAAGAATAATATATCTTACGATAAAGGAAAATCAACCTGAATACATTAAGAAATTAACAGAAATGAAAAATAATCTCTAACTCATCAATATTATATAATTTAAATTTGGAGGTAATATGAGTAATATAAACAAATTACCGATAGTAAAATCAAGCCATCGGGGAAAAGTAAGAGATATATACGACCTGGGAGATAAATTACTGATTGTAACGTCAGACCGAATTTCGGCTTTCGACTCTGTTTTCCCGACCCTTATCAAAAACAAAGGAAAAATACTTAATCAGATTTCACTGAATTTTTTCGAAATGACCAAAGATATTATCCCGAATCATTTAATTACCGCAAATGTTGATGAATATCCGGAAGAATTTCTGCCTTTTAAAGAAGAACTCCAAGACAGAAGCATGTTGGTCAAAAAGACAAGAGTTGTTCCCTTTGAGTGTATTGTAAGAGGTTACATAACCGGTTCTGCATGGAAAGAGTACAAAAAATTCGGAACTATGAACGGTATTATGCTCGCAGAAGGTCTGAAAGAAAGTCAAAGATTCGAAAGTCCCGTTTTTACTCCGTCCACAAAAGCGGAAGAAGGTCATGACGAAAATATTTCATATAAAGAAATGTGTCGTCGCATGGATACAAAATTAGCTGAAGAAATCAAATCGGCAAGTCTCGAAATTTATAAGAAAGCGCATGATTTTCTTTTGAATAAAGGCATAATTTTAGCTGACACAAAATTTGAATTCGGAACTTTAAACGGTCAGCTTATTCTTATAGATGAAATTTTGACTCCGGATTCTTCGCGTTTCTGGGATAAAGAAGAATATCAAACAGGTTCTTCTCCGAAAAGTTACGATAAACAATATGTCAGAGATTATATTTCGGACGCAGGTTGGGATAAACAGCCTCCCGCTCCGGAATTGCCGGCAGAAGTTGCGGAAAAAACTTTTTCAAAATATTATGAAGCTTACCGAAAAATTGCCGGGGAGAGAGCTCTTACATGGAAATAAGAATACTTGTGGTTGACGATGAAGAGTCAATAACCGAAAGTTTGAAAAGAGATTTAGAAGAAAGCGACAATAATTTTACGGTTACGTGTGAAAATTACGGATACGATGCTTTAAATCATATCAAAAGAGGAACTGTTGATTTGCTTTTAACCGATATAGGAATGCCGGACATGAACGGACATGAACTGTATGAGATGACGAAATCATTAAACAAAGATTTACCTGTTATAATGATGACCGGCTTCGGATATGACCCCAATCATGCAGTTGTGGAAGCTCGCAAATCAGGCTTAAAAGATATTATTTTTAAACCTTTTGATCTGGATAAATTAATAAATTTAATCTTAGCGCGTGTTAAAAAAGACTAAGTTTTTCGGGTTTGCTTTTCTTATTTTCATAAATTTTTTGTTTGCGGAAAAGCAAACCTTTTCGGTTGAATCATTTATAATTACGGCAAATAAAGAGCATAAAAAATATCTGGAAGAGACATTTGTAAAAGTAAATGACAGAATAGATATATTTATGCGCAAAACAGGCCGCTATCCCGATTATACGATAAAAGTTATTGTTTCCGGCACAAAAGAGGAATATAAAAATTACTTGACGGAATTAAAATTAATTCCCGAATACAGTTCAGCTTTTTTTAATCAAAAAACTAAAAAAATTTATTTGGCGCCGCTTGAATCTTATAAAGATCAAGCAGAATTGGTCAAAGTAATTCATCATGAATTTATTCATTATTATGTTGCATTGTATTTTCCTGATGCCCCGCTGTGGTTTCATGAAGGAATGGCTGTTTATTTTTCGGAAGGTCTCAGCTTTTTTAGAATTTCAGCATTAACATCGAAAAGAATTTTAGGGAGAGACATAACAATAAATAAAATAAAGTCCTATCCCGCAAATAAAGATATTTTGGATTATTATTATTCTCTTTCGGCTTATGCCGTTCAGGAACTTTATAATAAGCATACAGAAAATTTTTTTAAGTTTTGGGATAATGCTCCGGGAAAATTCAATACTGTTTTTTTAAAAACTTACATGGAAACTCCGGGAGATTTTTCTCAAAGAATAGAAAAAAGCATGGACAGACGTTTGCCTTGGTTTCTGCTGAGTTTTTTTATCGGAGCCGGGAGCATTGTATATCCCCTTTTATTTCTGTTTGCTCATTTAAAAAAAATTTATAAAAATAAGAACATACAAAAAAACTGGGAGAAAGAAGAAGTATTTAAACAGAATTTGATCGTCTCCCGGAAAAAGTTAAAGTAAAACATCAAATTATTTTCTTGAATTTTAAAATAACCGGGAGGTATTAATGAGCAATGATATTGATTATTTTACTTTTATTGAAAAAAATGAGATTTTGCATAAAAATCACCCCGATGCTTCCATAAAAAATTTCAATGAGAAGTTCAATGAAATTTATAAAGTTCCCCCAAAATATCAGAAAAAATTTCTAAAAAGTTTCACAAAACTGATCATGAAAAATCCGGACTGGATACTTTTAATGAAAGTATCAAATATAGCTAAATTTATGGCGACAGAAAAAGATGATGAAGAGTGGTTATTGCAAGCAAATTCGTTATTAAGTCTAAGTTATTTAAAATTAAAAATGTACGACAAAGCTCTTGATATTCTGAATCAAGAAGTTGAATTTGCCGTAAATCAAAGACAACTTGAGAAAAATCTCCAATTGATGATCAACAGAGGACTTGTTTTTCAAAAAACGGCAAAATATCAAAAAGCATTGAAAGACTTTTCCTCAGTTTTGAAAATATCTGAGTCAGTAAACAATAAATTCTTTTCCGTTCAAGCCTTGTTGCATATGCAAGAAACTTATTACAATTTAAAAGAATTCGGAGAAATGAAGAGGTCATGCCTGAAAGGCATTAATTTATCAAAAGAAGAGTTCCCCGAATATATTGCAGTATTCAATTATAGTTTGGGAAAACTTTATTATGATAAAAAAGAATACTCAAAAGCAATTTTTTATTTCTCCGAAAGCTTGAATTCAGTTACCGATACTAAATACCTTTATATGGCAAAATCTTATCTCGGTAAAGCAAACATGAAGCAAGCTCATTACGAAGAAGCTGAAAAATTTTACAGAGAAGCAAAAGAAATTGCCGATGCCAATAATTTTATTTCCTTTTCAACTGAAGCAATGATTGATTTATCCCAAAATTTCTTTCTGGCGAGAAATGTAAAAAAATCATTTGAGATTGCCGAAAAAGCAATAACAGAAGCAAAAAACAGAAAGAATCCGGAACTTTATTTGGATACACTGAAACATAAATACAAGTTACTTGAAAAAATCGGAGAATTCGAAACAGCTTGCAAAGTTATGGATATTATTTTCAAGAAAAGAGATGATGCCTGCTCGGAATATCTGAACGATAAGTTATCTGAAACCAAATCAAAATTTGAACTGGAAATGGAACAAATGAAAGTAACTCTCCTGCAAAATAAAAACAATCAACTTAAAGATAAAAACACTTCTCTTTTGGGAGCTCAGAAAAAAATAAAAGCAATGGAGAGACATAATTCGATAGAAGCAATGGCTGTTACAATAAGTCATGAAATAAATCAGCCGTTGTCTGTCATTATCGGGAATCTCGATTTATTAATGAGACTAAAATCAGATGAAGAGCAGATGGAAATTTATAAAGCAATAAAAGATGCAACTGACTCCATAAGCGAAATCATAGATAAATTCCGCAATTATTCCTCTTTTGAAATAAAAAAATACAATAAAAAAGTTAATTTTTTCGTATTTGACGAGTAGAAGTAAAGGCTGATTATTTGATATTGTTTTTTACTTTCTGTTGCAGAACGAATTATATACAAGGAAAACTGCCTCGCTTTTCAAGCAGAAATCCTAAGAGGCGATAAAAAATCCCCGACTTTTTTTACAGAAGACGGGGATTTTAATTTTTAATCAGTTTTATTTCAATTTTTTGATTTCTTCTTGGGATAAACCGGTCATTTCAACAATTAATTCAAGCTCAATTCCTTTTAAAAGCATTTTTTCGGCAATTTTAATTTTTTCTTCAATTTTCCCTTTTTCTTTACCCTCTTCTCTGCCGATTTCCATGCCTTTTTTCATCCCTTTTTCCAGACCTTTTTTAAGACCTTTTTTAAGACCTTTTTTCATGCCTTTTTCCCGAGCATCGAAAATGGAAGTTCTTATATCGGTTTCTTCTTTTTTCTTTACTTCGTAACAAAGT
>PDWI01005823.1_pt1 | contig 15733 bp, 7 predicted proteins | sample 1430891 | NCBI WGS metagenome assembly PDWI01 (sample SAMN01162508, study PRJNA174530) | Oral metagenome, whole genome shotgun sequencing project. | biome: Marine environment; feature: Marine mammal; material: Swab sample of the gingival sulcus; isolation source: swab sample of gingival sulcus...
CTCCTAAAATATTATAAACAGAAACGATACTGTTTTCAACGCCCTCTAAATTAACCTGACCATTGGTTGGATTAGGATATACTTTAAAATCAAGCTTTGTTAATTCGTCAGCTCCGGCAATTACTTGTTGTTTTTCAGCATTCACTATTTCTCCGGTCTTTTGGTCGATTAACAATAAAACCACCTCTATTTGTGTCTCATCATACTCTTGAGGTATGGTGTATTCAAAATCGTAGGTTTCTGCTGTACCATAAGAAACATAAGCAGGAATACTATTTTCTTTACCCATATAACCACCCAATAAGGCTCTGGCTACATTTCTGTAAGGCATTTTATCATAAGATATAGGATCTGGTAATGCTGTTACGTTAAGGTTAGTAATAGGCGTTACTACAGAACCCATTTGCCCTGATAAAGGATTAGATTTATCATACGCCTCGTTGGTTCCCATTACTTTCTTTTCGATAATAACAGGAGCAAATCTATAATCAAGCGTATCAATATTCATTGCAAAACTAGCTGAGGCTGTAAAAGTTACTTTTCTATTAGCAGCATCATATTCTAAATTTTTAACTTCTGCTTTTGCAATTGGAGGTGTGTTTTTAAGTATTTCCACTTGATCTTGTGTTGGTAATCCCGCATCTTTAGGCATAAAGTTCATAGGGAAACCATGATATAATCTGCTTAAAGCCAAATGGCTGTTAGGAGCTATATTCCAAAAACCGGTATAAGCATTGGCATACTCGCTTACAGTCATAGGGTCAGCACCTGCTATATCAGCATGAACAGTAATCATAATTAAATCCTCAGGGTAAACCAACTCTAATGCTTCTGTTGGGTATAAACCAATAATACACATTCCGCATTTTACACCTGTTAATTCCTCAGCCACTACCTTTCTTGAATAAAGTTCTTCTAAAACTAAAATGTCTAACTCCAATACATTTTCTTCCATATCGGTATCCTCATTACCATTAGGGTTAGACACCTTTACGGTTAAATGATTCATTCCTACTTGAGCTTGAGTAGGTACCCAATCAATAGTATGAATAAACTCTTCTACATCATCTTCATCAGCACTGAAGTCCGAAACAGTGTAAGTTTCTACAAAATCGCCTCCATTCAAAGAATAGGTTACATCAAAAGAAGTCAAAGTTTCTGTACCTTGATTAATAATACTTCCTTGAATGGCTACCGGTGTGTTTTTAGCCGCTGTTTGAGGAATATCCAAATTAACCAAAGCAATATCGTTAGCTAAACAACTACCTCCAAAAGAGCCTGTTTTATAAGCTTTGCTAACTGTTCTGTTATCTATTTCTGTACCATTATAAATTAACTTAATGGTATTACTTCCTGCTGTTTGTGGATCCATAGGAGGATAAGCCCAAATAAATTTGTAACAATGGTCTGCCAATAAACAAACTTTGGTTAAATCATCTACCAAGTTCCACTGATAAGCTCCGTGAGAAGCCACTGTATCTTGGCTAGCTACATCAACAACATACCAAGCTTGCTGTCCTTTTCCATCTGTAGATACTTTTACCTCTAATACCGCATCGCCATTAACAACAGTTATGGTTTTCTCGTTATTTTCATCTACAGCATCATTGCTTAAATTAACGGCTGTTGTTATCTCATATGTACCCAAAGCCGATAAGTCTAATTTTTGATTGAAAGTATAATCCAAAGAAGAAGAAGGAGCTACCGTAGAAGCCACTGTTTCTGTTACGGTATTTTCGCCAACAGTGTAACTTACTTCAAAATTACTAATAGGCTCTCCTCCATAATTAAAGATAGAAATAGTAACATCTTCTTCATTACTTAAACTACAATTATCATCATTATTTACAGGCGCTGTTACAGCTGTAATAGCAGCATCAACCAATGTGTTTTCAAAAACCTTAATATCATCAATATTAATTGCAAACTGATTGGTACAAGCGTGATGTCTAAAAGCAATATAAACTGTATTTCCGACATAATCAGCTAAAGAAACAGAACGTTTCTTCCAAACTTTACCTTCTGTACATTCTTCTTTATCAATCAAAACGGCTCCATTATCTCCTAAAAAGTCCTCAGGAAGTCGTCCGGAAGTAGAAATATAAACACTGTATTTCTCAGAAAAGAAAACTAAATCTTGAGCCGATCTCCAAAACTCTAAAGTAGTAGTACTTGGTGCCGAAGTCAAATCAATAGCTCTTGAAACCATCCAGTTATCAGGCGTTAAAGCTTGATTATACCAAGAGTAAGAAGTAGCACAACTCATTGACTCGTGTCCTAAATGCTGATTAATTTGTCCTGCCAATGACCAAGAGCGTCCATCTCCGTCTTCATCTATCATACCCCAAGTTTCAATAGTGGATTGTACCTCAAAACCCTCAAACAAAAATACATTTTCATCCTGAACAGAGCGTTTTTTGAATGTTTTAACCTCATTCTTCGTCTCTTTTTTAACCCCACTCAAAGCCTCTTGTCTTGAAGAGAACATCTGAGCAAAACTTACAGTACTTAAAACAGTTACCATAAGTACCAAAGATAAAATCTTTCTCATATTGTTTTAAATTTTACAAATTAACTAAACTTATTTTTTAGGCGTGCAATATAAATGCTATTTTCTGTGAAAAACAAATAATAAGAAACAAAAATTTCATAAACTAACAAGAGCTTTGTTTTAAAGATACTTAAGCCTAAGAGTGCTTTTCTAATTCGTATTTCAGGATTAATAATTATCTTTGCACGCGATGAATAAAAAGCATATTGAAATAGCCAAACAGAAATTAGGTTTCAATAGTATTTTAGAAACCGTAAAAGGGTATTGCCTAACAGAATTAGCGGGCGAAAAACTCACTCACTTACCTTTTTTAACTTCCAAAAAGAAAATAGAGCAAGAGTTACAAGCCATAGACGAACTACGCGAAATAATGACGTTGGACTATGCTTTTCCGTTTCATCATTTTAGCGATTTAAGGACTTTACTATTAAAAATAAATACAGACAAAGCGCCTGCTGACACTAAAGAAATACATCAGTTATATTTGTTTTTAAAATTATCAAAAGCTGTAGAACAATTCTTTTTAAAAGAACAAAACGAACGCTTTAAAGCTTTAAAACAATTATCATCGCAAGCCCCTTTTCCGGCTTGGGTATATAAGGAAGTACACCGAATTATTGATTCCAAAGGAGAAATAAGAGACCACGCCTCTGAGGATTTATTTGAAATCAGAAAAACACTCAGAATCAAAACAGCAGAGGTAAGTCGCAAAATTCAACAAGTATATGCTAAGGTAAAGCAGTCGGGCTGGTTAGAAGCTGATTTATCCGTTACTATCGTGAATGGTAGAGCTGTTATTCCTGTAGATTCTACGCATAAAAGAAAGGTGTCAGGCTTAGTACACGATGTATCTGCCACAGGAAAAACCTCATACATAGAACCCAAAGAGGTGCTTAACATCAACAACGAAATTGTAGATTTAGAATACCGAGAAACACAAGAGATAAAGAAAATTATTCATCAACTTTGCGAGGACATCAAGGAATACGTTCCCGATATCAAGCGTTCTTTCTTTCATTTAGTGCAACTGGACACTTACCGAGCCAGAGCCAAGTATGCCATTCAGATACAGGCTATCAAGCCCGCTGTTGTTGATGAATCTTGCATTCGTCTTTCTAATGCCAGACACCCCCTCCTCTACTTGAGTCTTAAAAAAGACCAACGCACTTTAGTGCCTCTAAATTTGACTTTGAAAAACAAGGAGCGCATTGTGCTTATATCAGGTCCTAATGCAGGAGGAAAATCAGTGGCTATGAAAACGGTAGGGTTAATCCAGCTAATGCTACAACATTGTTTTTTAGTACCTGTGGGAGGAAGTACTGAACTAGGCTTATTCAAACAAATTTTTATAGATATTGGAGACGAACAGTCCATTGATAACGACTTGAGTACATACAGCTCTCATCTTTTAAATATGAAACTGTTTTTAAAAGAAGCCAATAACAGAAGCCTTATTTTGATAGATGAATTTGGAAGCGGTACAGAACCTACAATTGGAGGTGCTATTGCTGAATCGGTTTTGGAACAGCTCAACGAAAATCAAACTTTTGGCGTTATAACCAGTCATTATTCCAACTTAAAGCACTTAGCCATCGAAAAAGAAGGCTTAGTCAATGCTGCTATGTTGTTTGATACGATGCAAATGCAAGCCCTATTTCAATTGGAGTTGCACAGAGCAGGTAGTTCTTTTGCTTTTGAGATTGCCCGAAAAATTGGCTTACCGGAATCCATCATTCAGCGCGCTTCTTCTAAAATAGGCGAAGACCAAGTCAATTTTGATAAGTATTTACGAGAAGTGCTTAGAGACAAGAAATATTGGAACGACAAACGCATCAAAATCAAACAAAAAGAAAAAGAAAGCGAGCGTTTATTGGAAGAACTTAACCGACAGAGCCAAACCTTAAAAGAACATCAAAAAAGCATTGATAAGAAATACAAAAAAGAAGCAGAGGCACTTCTTGATTCTGTTAATAAGAAAATAGAAAACACCATACTCGATATTAAAAAAGCGCAAGCTGAAAAAGAGAAAACCAAAGCAATAAGGCAGGAATTTGAACAATTTAAAAACGATTTCTTATCGGATAAAAAGAAAGCTCGCGAAGAGGAAGCTGTTTTAAAGAAAATAGCTCAATTGACTGCCAAGCAAGAGCGCAAAAAACAGAACAAAAAGAAAGATAAAACAACGGCTTCTAAATCTTCTCCAAAGCAAACAGAAAACGCATCTCATTCGGTACTAAAGATAGGCGATAAAATCCGTTTGAAAGGCAGTAATACTTACGGAGAAATTATAAAAATAAAACAAGACAATGCCGAAATAAGTGTAGGAGAAATGCGTATGCGATTGCCTTTAAGCAAATTGGAAGCTGTTAGCAAAAATACCTACAAAAAGAAAACACAACATCTTATCAAATCGTCCAATACTTTAATTTCCTACTCGGGAGATACAAAACTCAATTTCAAATCGAAAATAGACTTACGAGGACAAAGTGTTAGTGAAGCGATAGAGTCCACCCAACATTTTATTGACGATGCCATTACTTGTAATGCCACCACTGTTAAAATTTTACACGGAACCGGTACCGGAGCGCTAAAACAAGCTGTTAGAGAGTACCTAAAAGGCATTCCTGAAATTCGTTCCGTAAGAGATGAAAATATACAGTTGGGCGGTGCAGGAATTACGGTTATCGAGTTTTAAAACCATTTCTTATTTACCATTATCGTTTAAAGGCTTAAGCCTTAATCTGACAAAACATCATTTTTTATGACGGACTGTCATTTGAAAGCCAATTATTAAACCTAAAAAGTCCTTATTTCTCAATTGGCATATAGTTTGAAAAGGACTTCCAAAGACAATGAGAATTTATAACGATAAATAAAATAAATAAGAATATGACAAAAGGACAAATAAATGTAACATCGGAAAATATCTTTCCGGTTATCAAACAGTTTTTATACTCCGACCAAGAAATATTTTTAAGAGAATTAGTTTCTAACGCTGTTGATGCCACTCAAAAGCTAAGAACTTTAGCTTCTGTTAATGAGTTTAAAGGCGAAATAGGTTTTGACACTATAAAAGTAAGCATCGATAAAGATAACAAAACCTTAACCATTTCCGACAAAGGTATTGGTATGACTGCTGAAGAAGTTGATAACTACATTAACCAAATTGCTTTTTCCAGTGCCGAAAGTTTTGTTCAGAAATACCAAGACAAAGCTTCTGTAATAGGTCATTTTGGTTTAGGTTTCTACTCTGCTTTTATGGTCGCTGACAAGGTTGAAATTTTCACTCAATCTTATAAAGAAGGAGCTAAAACAGTACGTTGGGAGTGTGACGGTAGTCCTGAGTATATTTTAGAAGAAACAGACAGCAAAGACAGAGGTACTGACATTGTATTACACATTTCAGAGGATGCTACAGAATATTTAGAAGAGCATAGAATCAGCGAATTGCTAAATAAATATTGTCGTTTCTTACCTGTTGAAATCGCTTTCGGAAAAAAGAAAGATTGGAAAGACGGTAAGGAAGTTGAATTGGAAGAAGACAACATCATCAACGACACCACTCCTGCTTGGGTTAAGAAACCTGCTGATTTAAAAGACGAGGATTACGCTAAATTCTATCGCGATTTATACCCAATGGGCGACGATCCTTTATTCCATATTCATTTGAATGTAGATTATCCGTTTAATTTAACAGGTATTTTATACTTCCCTAAAATAAAGAATAATGTAGAGGTTCAAAAGAATAAAATTCAGTTATACTCTAACCAAGTATTCGTAACCGATTCTGTAGAAGGTATCGTTCCTGAATTTTTAACTTTATTACACGGAGTTTTAGACTCTCCTGATATTCCTCTTAACGTTTCAAGAAGCTATTTGCAAGCAGACAAAAATGTAAAGAAAATAGCCGGACACATCACTAAAAAAGTAGCTGACCGCCTCAACGAGATTTTCAAAAACGACAGAGAGCAGTTTGAAAGCAAGTGGAAAGATTTAAGTATCTTTATTACTTACGGAATGCTTAGCGATGAGAAATTCTACGATAGAGCTGTTAAGTTTGCTTTATTACAAAATGTAGATAAAAAACACTTTACTTTTGAAGAGTACAAAGAGTTAGTTAAAGAGAATCAAACAGATAAAGACGGTAATTTAGTTTACTTATACGCTACCAACGCTATAGAACAACACAGTTTTATTGAGGCTGCTAAGAACAAAGGCTACGATGTTTTATTATTAGACGGTCAGTTGGATACGCACTTTGTAAACCATTTAGAGCAAAAATTAGAAAAAACTAAATTTGTTCGTGTAGATGCTGATGTGGTTGATAAACTAATAGCTAAAGAGGAAGATATCAAATCGACTTTCACAACAGAGCAAGAGCATTTATTAAGCCCTGTTTTCGAATCGCACGCTCCTACTCAAGGACATTATAACGTGCAATTTGAAGGTTTATCTGAGACAGAAATGCCTATCATTATTACACAGTCAGAATTTATGCGCCGTATGAAAGATATGTCGGCTCTTGGTGGCGGAGGTATGAATTTCTACGGAGAATTACCTGACAGTTACAATTTAGTGGTCAATACCAACAACCCATTGGTAAAAGAAGTTTTAGAGAAAACCCAATCGGCTAACGAAAGCAAATTGCAACCTCTTAAAGACGAGCAAGCCCAATTACGCAAGGATATAGAAGCGCTTGAAAAACTAAAAGAGGGTAAAAAAGACGAAGAAATTCCTCAAGAAGAAAAAGAAAAATTAGAGGATTTAAACAAGCAATTAGATAAGATAAAAACATCAGAAACAGATATGTTAAAAGCCTATGCTAAAGAGAACAATTTATCAAAACAGTTGATAGATTTAGCTTTATTGGCTAATAATATGCTAAAAGGAGCTGATTTAACTGCTTTTGTAAAACGTTCTATTGAGTTAATCAAATAAATAGCTTAAAACTAAACTGAGTTGAATTTAGATTCCGCTCAGAAAAAATAGAAGGCTACCTCAAAATTGGGGTAGCCTTTTTTAAAAAGAAACCCCTCAAAGATTTTAGAAACCTTTGAGGGGTATTATTTTATAAATTAAGCCTTAAAGGCTCAACTTTTAGATAGCCTATTGCTTAATATACATTTCAGCAGCTTCTCTTCCTGCCAACATAGCATTAATGTTGCTATTTACCAAAGCTTCTCCTTTTCTACCAAAAATCATATTAATACCCTCTTTTATGGCATCTAAAGAAATATCAATAAAATTGGTTGCCGCACCTAAAAGTACCATATTGGTTGATCTTTTAGTAGCCGCTTTTGAAGCGATTTCATCAGCATTAATAATAACGTGATTTTTTACTTTTTTAATTTCACGTAATAAATCGTCCATTTCAGGATAATCATCTATATTTACGAATGGAGTTGAATTGGTAATCAACCAACCCTCCGGCTTCAAGAAAGGTAAATATCTTAAAGATTCCATAGGCTCCATTGATAAAATAATATCAGCACCTCCATAAGCTATCAAATCTGATGCAATTGGTGTAGAAGACAAACGCAAGGTAGATTGCACAGCTCCACCTCTTTGACTCATACCGTGTACCTCAGCTTGCTTTAAATAAATATCATCTTTTAGAGCTGCTCCACCAATGGCAGATGCAATGGTTATAATTCCCTGACCACCTACACCTGCTAATATAATATCTGATTTCATTGTCTTAAATATTTTTTAGAATAAATGATTATTTTTTCTTTTTGTTTAAACCTAATTGTTTCACTTTAGTAACCAATTCTTTGTTCTTCATTGTTTGAACACATTGTCTTCTTGGAATAACCACTGAAACACCGTCATAAGCCAACTCTTCTTTCAATAGCTCAACCATATCACTATGAGTAGCCGGAGTTGGGTGGAAAACACGAATATGGTCAGGATGAACACCAATACCTTTACAAACATCTTCTATTCTACCTAAAGCAGCAGAGTCTTGACCTCCTGTCATACCTGTAGTATAGTTATCTGAAATAACAATAGTAATAGGTGTATTTTCAATTACAGCATCAACCAAACCTGTCATACCTGAGTGTGTAAAAGTTGAATCTCCAATTACAGCTACAGCAGGTACTAAACCGGCATCAGCAGCACCTTTTGCCATAGTAATAGAAGCTCCCATATCCACACAAGTACTAATAGCTTGATAAGGTTCGTAAGCACCTAAAGTATAGCAACCTATATCTGCGAAAACACGTCCTTTACCATATTGCTCTAAGGCTTCGTTTAATGCTAAATAAGCATCAATGTGTCCGCAACCTTTACACATAGCAGGCATCCTGTTAGATACTACAGAAGGAATTTTCTCTACAGCAAATGGCTCTTTCTTAATAGCTGCTAATACCAAATTAGGATTCAACTCTCCATCTCTTGGCAAAGAACCATCTAAACGACCTCTTACTTTTTCTTTTCCTAAATAACCTTTCAACAACTCCTCTATCATTGGGTATCCATCTTCAACAACTAATACCTCGTCACACTCCTCCATTATTTTCTCTACTTTATTTTTAGGAAGAGGATACTGTCCTATTTTAAGTACAGGATAAGGTACTTTTTGGTCTTCATAATTTTCTACCAAATAGTTGTAAGCGATACCACAAGTAATGATTCCTAATGATTTATCGTCAGCATCAAAATACTCGTTAAAATCAGACTCTTGCGAAGCCTCTACAAAGTTGCTGAAATTATTTAATAAGCTTCTATAATTATTTCTTGCTACAGAAGGCAATAAGATAAATTGCATTGGGTTCTGAGGTAATAGCAATTCATTCTGAGCGCGTTTGTCTTCACGAATTTCAACAGCTGCTCTTGAGTGAGCCAAACGGGTTGTTATTCTCATCAACACAGGTACTTTGAACTTCTCTGAGATTTCAAAAGCATAATGCACCATATTATAAGCCTCTTGCTGATTAGAAGGCTCTAAAATAGGAATTTGAGAGAATTTACCATAAAAACGATTATCCTGCTCATTCTGAGAAGAGTGCATAGAAGGGTCATCAGCACTAATCACTAACAAACCACCATTTACACCTGTTACTGCTGCATTTACAAAAGCATCTGCCGCTACGTTTAGTCCTACGTGCTTCATAGAGCAAATAGCTCTTTTTCCTGCATAAGACATTCCCAAAGCTGACTCCATTGATGTTTTTTCATTAGCAGACCAACGTGCATGAACAGTTCCCTCTTTTGCTTGTGGAGACTTCTGTACGTACTCCATTATTTCTGTAGAAGGAGTTCCCGGATACGCATAGGCTCCCGATATACCGGCATCTAATGCCGCTTGTGCTATGGCCTCATCGCCTAACATTAATAATTTACTCATTTTCAACCTTGTATTTTATAATTTAATAATATTTATGTTAATTTAATTTACTTCGTTTTTTTGATTCAACGCTCCCCTACTATATCCCAAAACAAAAGACACAGAACTTATGCGAAACGTTAAGAAAGCCCAAAGATAAATAAAATTTTATAAAATAAGCTTTTCAGTATTTAATATTTCAAAATAGAGCTATTTTAACAACAAGAGCTTCAAAAAGTGTATAAAGGACGCTTTGTTTTAAGCATATATTTTGAGACTTTTAACCATTGGCTTTGATTCTTCGGTGATTATTGTAAAAAAGTCGGAAGACAGAAGACAGAAGACAGAAGACAGAAGACAGAAAACGGAAGACGGAAGTCGGAAGATGGAGAATACTTCTATTTCGGGCTTCGATATTCCTTTCAAGGATAAGTTTTAAACTCTTATTTTCAACAAGGTAAACAAGCAATTTGTATTTTAAATTGGAAAGTATAAGTTTGCCTTGCTTCCCAATCAATACAGAATAAATACAGATTTCGAGTTTAAATAAAAAAACGCTACCTTTGCCAATTATTTTTCAAAAAACAAAACACAGTTAAAATAGATTATTTTCATTGACATTGATTATTAAAAAAGGCTATAAAAAACAACATTTTATTATAGATATTCGAGATAATCAATAAAATTGAAATGTTTCAAAAAATAAATTAAATGGCTAAAGGCAAAGCAAATAAAAAAAAGGATAAGAAAAAGAATTTTAAAAAATATGCCCTCATCTTATGGGCTATGTTTTTATTAGGATTAGCTTTTATTATTTTGTTATTTTTCTTCATATCAAAAGGCTACTTGGGTTATATTCCTACTTGGGATGAATTAGAAAACCCTCAAAGTAGTTTAGCTACACAAATTATGTCGGACGACCATGTCGAATTGGGAACCTTTTTTAAAGAAAATCGTGTTTTAGTAGAATACGAAGACTTATCCCCTAACCTTGTTAAAGCATTGGTTTCTACAGAAGACGAACGTTTCTATGAGCATTCGGGTGTAGATACCAGAGCCTTGCTGAGAGCCATTGTTTATATGGGAAAAAACGGAGGAGGAAGTACCATTACACAACAGTTGGCTAAACAATTATACCACGAACCTGTAGGCTCTGTATGGGAAAGAATACAGCAAAAATTAAACGAATGGGTAATGGCGGTTAAGTTAGAAAGACGATATACCAAAAACGAAATCATTACTATGTATTTCAATCGTTTTGACTTTCTAAATTTATCAGTAGGTATCAAAACAGCTGCCCACGTTTACTTTAATACAACTCCCAAAAAACTGAACATTCAGGAAGCTGCTACCTTAGTAGGAATGTGTAAAAACCCTGCATTTTTCAATCCTCTTCGCTTTCCGGAAAGAGTTCAAAAAAGAAGAAATGTGGTTTTGTTCCAAATGAAAAAAAATCAACATCTAACTCAGGCACAATACGATTCTTTAAAAGTATTACCTTTAGGCATTGATTTTCAGAAAGTGGATCACTCTTTGGGCTTGGCTCCTTACTTTAGGGAGCATATCAGACTGCTAATGAGTGCTAAAAAACCCCAAAGAAAAAATTATTGGGGCAATCATGCTTACCAAGTTGATTCCGCAGAATGGATGAATAACCCTTTATATGGTTGGATAGAGAAAAATCCTAAGCCTAATGGCGAGAAGTACAATCTATACAGCGACGGGCTTAAGATTTACACCACCATAGATTCCAGATTACAAGAACACGCTGAACAAGCCGTAAGAGAACATATAGGAGAAGAACTTCAGAAAGATTTTTGGAAAGAAAAACGCTCTAGCAAAAAAGCACCTTTTTCTGAAGATTTAACCCAAAAGCAAATAAACAAAATTATGTTACGCGCATTAAAGCAGACTGACCGCTACAGAGGGTACAGAGCTGCTAAAGTGCCAATGGATTCCATTTTAGAATTATTCAAGCAACCGGTTAAAACCAAACTGTTTTCTTGGTCAGGAACCATTGACACCCTTATCTCTCCTATGGATTCTCTGCGCTATTACAAACATTTTTTACGCGCTTCTTTACTAAGTATCAATCCTAAAAATGGACATATAAAGGCCTATGTAGGAGGAACGAATTACCGCTATTTCAAATACGATATGGCTTTTAAAGGCAGACGACAAGTCGGTTCTACTTTTAAGCCTATTTTATATTCGTTGGCTTTAAGAGAAGATTACACGCCTTGCTCTAAATTACCCAATGTACCTTTTGCTATCAATTTACCTGAAGGAGGAACTTGGATGCCTCGCAATGAGCATTCAAAAACAGAGGGGCAAATGATTACCTTAAAAGAAGCTTTAGCAAGTTCAAACAATTATATATCAGCATTCTTAGTCAACAGATATAGCCCCCAAGCTATGGTTAATTTAGCCTATAAATTAGGGGTAACAAGCGATATAGATGTCGTGCCTTCTGTTTGTTTAGGAACAGCCGATGTCTCTTTATACGAAATGCTACCTATTTACGCCACTTTTGCTAACAAAGGGGTACATATTAAACCGCTTTTAGTAACCCATATTAAAGATAAAAATGGTAATTTAATTGCTCGTTTTTCTTCTGAAAGAACAGAGGTTTACAACGAAAAAACGGCTTATATGATGGTCAATCTATTAGAAGGGGTTGTCAATAGAGGAACGAGTATTCGCCTTAGACTAAAATATAAAATGAAAAATGCTATTTATGGCAAAACAGGAACCACCCAAAATCAATCGGACGGTTGGTTTTTTGGAGTCGTACCTCGCTTAGCAACAGGTGTATGGGTTGGTGGAGAAGACAGAAGTATCCACTTCAATGGCATTCGTTTAGGTCAAGGTGCTAATATGGCATTACCTATTTGGGCGTTATATATGAAACATATTTACGAAGACAAAAATCTGGATTATAGCTTAGAGGATGTATTTGAAAAACCTCAAGGTTTCAACATTGAATTAGATTGTGATAAGGTGGAAGAACAGCAACGACAAAAAATAGATTACGGTCTTGATTTCTAAATAAATAAAAATGAATCAAAGTAACACTTTATTACAAATTACTAAGGAAAGTATGGGAGAAGGTGACCCCGAATTAGGGAAAACCTTAATTTTTAACTACTTTAACATTCTATTAATTAACAATATGTCTCCCAAGATAATTGTTTTCTATAATGCCGGTGTAAATTTATTATCAAAAACATCGCCTATTATAGACCTCTTGCGCCAACTTGAGCAAAAAGGGGTACAATTATTAGCTTGTAAAACTTGTGTTAATTTTTACAAAACCCCAATAGAAGTGGGAACTATTGGTACAATGGAGGATATCATCACTCTACAAGCTAAAGCCCAAAAAGTTATTTCTATTTAAGAAGCCAATTTAAAATTTAAAAACAAAAAGAATGAAAACATTATTATCTACTCTAAGTCTATTTTTAATTTCATTAAGCTTAACAGCTCAAATCACGTATTCAGCATCTGATTTTGCAAATGCCGGAGATGAATTTTATATCAGTAAATCAGGAAGTGGTTTGTTGGGGCTCTCCATTCCCACAGCCGGAGACAGTATGGTTTGGGATTTCACAGCTTTAACGGCTCAAGAGCAAGACCTAAGAGCCTTTTATCCTAATACAGAATCTTCATACAAAATAGCTTGGTGTGGTTTAAATTTCTATATCTTCACTTGTTCTCAAGAGTTCGACGAACTGACCAATATGATAGATAAAAGCAACCAAACTGTCAATGTGGGAGATTATAATTTTCAAAATGTACAAAATCATTATAAAAAGGACGATAGCGCATTTGTAGCAACAATGTACGGTTTCTCTCCCGGAATGGGAAGTTTAAATATCCCTGTTCCAGCAGAATATACTTCGTATGACACCTTAATTCACTTCCCTTTGTATATGGGAAGAAAAGACAGTTCTTACTCTGAATTAAATATTGACGGTAATTCTGTAGGTATAAATTTATCAAAGAAAACCATTACCATACGAGAATCAGAAGTAGATGCTTGGGGAGTTCTTAAAACACCTTTGCAAACTTACGAAAACACTATTCGTTTAAAAACCAACATTACCACTATCGACAGTTTAAATTTAGATTCTGTTTTAATTCCTATAACCAGACATTCTGTAGAATATTTATGGTTTGACACTGCTTTTGCTTACCCTGTATTTAAAGCTTCGGGAAATGTATTTTTGGGTATTCCCGCTATCACTAGCGTTGAATATATGGATACTATGCAGTGCTTCCCTCCTAACGCCAGCTTTGCTTTTTGGCCTATGCTCCCTACCTTAGATAGTGCTACTCACAAAGCAACGATTAACACCTATAATTGGTCTTCTAATGCTGACACCTACAAATGGTATGTAAACGATGAATTGGTTTCGGAAGAAGAAACTCCTAATTTAGACTTTTATTGTCCTGAAAATTATCACTTAAGCCTATTGGCTTCTAACACTTGTAACGACACTGTTATTGATACTTTAACTTTGGCTGTGGCTGTTTTAAATCCTTTCTCAGGTTTTCCTGTTGATACTTTAAAATACGAAAAATGCCCTTCAGACAGTGTTCTGATTTTTGACAGCTACTACCCTAATGCAGGCGATTATTCATATTACACAGAATCCTCTTTGGGCTGTGATAGTTTAATTATTCTTAGTGTTTTGGATAAAGCTATCGATTTAGAAATACAACAGTTAGACGATTCTTTATTTGTTGCTCAAGAAGAGGCTACTTACCAATGGTTTGATTGCGAAACCGAAGAGAATATAGAAGGCGCTGAACAAGCTTATTTTATACCGGAGAAAGAGGGAAAATACGCTGTTAAAATCAATTATGATGATTGCGAAGAATGGTCTGATTGCTACGAATTTACATTTAGTAGCATCAACAAGCATAGGCAAGAAAAATCTAATATCAGCTGTTACCCTAATCCTGTAAATGATATTCTGTACATTCAAGCTACAGAAAGTTTGAAAAACATACAAATCTACAATTTATCAGGAACATTGCTTCTGGAAGCTACCAACACAAATACAATTAAAGTTTCCAATTTATTAAAAGGCATTTATCTTGTAAAAATAAGCACTTCCAATGGAGTTTATACAAGAAAAATAGCTGTAGGTATTTAAGCGCGAAATAATATACTACGAATTTCTAAGGTATCATTTCACTTAAAGAACACATCTATACCCTATAAAAAAGCCGAAGCTCTTTTAAATATTAAAGCTTCGGCTTTTTTTGTTTTATGCTATTGGTGTCCTGACATTTCAAAACAATTAATCTTATTTTGAAATGTTCAGGTATTATTTACACATTTGTGTTGTATAGAGTTTTTTTATACTTAGTTTCTAAATATTGTGCTCTGTATGTAAGTAAGCTATCAATTTTATCTTTCCAGTCATTTGGTAAAAATGCTTTGTTCCATTTTATTTCAGAATACCATTTAGGGGCAAATTGATTATCAAACTCTTTCATTCCATTGAAGTTATTACCGTAAAGTTCTAGATGACGTTTATAAAAACAAACCTTTATACTATCCATTTTATCAGTTGGCTTAGCTAAACCTTTTGGAATTAATACAATATTGGATGCAGAAGTAAATAATGAATATGGTTTTATCTCATTGTCGTAAACATTAAACACTTTTTTTTCTAAATCTTTTTCATCTTCTTTATGTCCAAAAATATGTGCTAACTCAAAATCATTTAAGCCACTTTTTTTCCAATTTTCCCCCGAATAATGTTTGTTTAAAACTAAAAAACACCATAAGTGCCTCGGAAAAGTATTGTCATTGAAAATTGTTCCATCTTTTTCGTAAA
>PDWI01005824.1_pt1 | contig 15733 bp, 11 predicted proteins | sample 1430891 | NCBI WGS metagenome assembly PDWI01 (sample SAMN01162508, study PRJNA174530) | Oral metagenome, whole genome shotgun sequencing project. | biome: Marine environment; feature: Marine mammal; material: Swab sample of the gingival sulcus; isolation source: swab sample of gingival sulcus...
TGGAACTTTATAAATTAAAAAAAGTATAATTGTTCCACCAACTAATGAATAAATTGCAGGCGTGAAGGCATGCCCCAATAATCCCAGCAGTCTTGTAAGTAGGGCAATCGCTCCATACAAAACAAAGTAAAGTGCAGTCACAATGCCCAGAAAAACAAAGTCTTTAACATGATATCCGTTTTTTGTGTTTTTCATTAAAAGCCTCCTAGCTCATTTAAAAATATACTTTTTAGTTCATCATTATTTTCATTGTCGTCATTATTTCCTGTAAGTTTTATATCCTTGCTAATTCCGTTTTCGGTTAATAAAAGTAAACGCTCGCAAGTATTTGCAATAAATTCATAATCGTGTGAAATAATCAGAATAGCATTTTTCTCGGATTGATTATCTTTGCAATTACTGTAATTACTGCAAGTGCATTCGGCAAGATCGCTTAAGAGTTTTGAAACATTTAGCATGTTGCGATAATCCAGCCCACTGGTAGGTTCATCTAAAATTGTAATTGGACTGTTTTTTATATAGCTTGCAGAAATAACAAGCCTTTGTTTTTGTCCCATAGAAAGAGATGACGGATGTTCATCTTTAAATTCATATAAATTCATCTGTTTTAAAACAGCCGTTATTTTTTCATCAAGATTTTCAATATGCTTATTACCGATGACAAGCTCATTATAAACAGAATCGCCAAAAAGTTGGTAGTCCACATTATTCATTACAAAGTTGATTTCACTGACTCGTTTTTTTGCAGGAACTTTTTTATCACGTAGTAAAACTTCTCCACTTTCTTCTTTGTATATACCCGCTAGAACTCTGGCTAAGGTGGTCTTGCCTATTCCGTTTCTACCAACGAGAGCTGTAATCTCACCTGAATGTAATTTCAAGTTTATGTCTTTTAATACAGGATTTTCTTTATCGGACTTGTAGCTGTATTTTAGATTTTTACATTCAACAACAGTTTTGGGATTTTCAATAACTTTTCGTGTTGGCTTATTTAAAAAGATGTCTAAACTTCGCAAGCCCTTTTCATGAAGAGTATCGTTGTTCAAAGCTTTAAATTCTTCGGCAGTATAATCGTGTTCAACCTTTCCGTCTTTTACATAAACAACTCTGTCAAAAATATCCTGCAAATAATAAATTCTATGCTCTGCAATTATAATGGTAAAGCCTTTTTCTTTTAAGTTTTGAATTATGTGTTTTAAATGTAGAATTGAAGCATAGTCAAGATTGGATGAAGGCTCGTCTAAAAGCAATACTGTAGGTTCCATTGTAAGAACTGAAGTAATTGCCATTTTTTGTTTTTCGCCATTTGAAAGCTCGCTTAACTTTTTGCCAACTAATTTTTCTACATGAACAGTTTGAACAGCCTTGTTAATTCTTCTTTTAATTTCTTCTTCAGCAATGCCGTAATTTTCACAGGCAAAGGCTAATTCCGAAACTGTAGATTCTGTAAAAAACTGACTTGCAGGATCTTGGAAAACCGAGCCGACAAATCTGGAAATATCGTAGACAGGCATCTCATCAATGCAAGAGCCGTTTACGATTGCAGAGCCTGAAAACTCTCCTTCAAAGAATTCGGGAATTAAACCGTTAATACATTTTGTGATTGTTGACTTTCCGCTACCGCTTAAACCTGTTAGTAAAACACACTCACCCTTTTCAACTTCAAAAGACGGCAACGTTAAACTTTTTTCATCTTTATTTTCATATGTAAATTCTATATCGTCTAATTTTATCATTTTTAAGTTTCCTTCTTTTTTAAGGTTCATTCAATTTCAATTTTATTTATTTCCTGCATTATTTTTGAAGTTTCAAAAAGTGCCGCAATAATTTTTTGATAATGCACTATGTCTTCAAAATTTAAAATTTTCCCCTTTCTGTCTTTAAGCCATTTTTGAGCAGGCCGGTAACCGCCTATGTAAAATTCCCATGCTTCTACAGGAATGTTTTCAAAATATTGTTGTTCATTTATCCAAATTTTCCCGATTCTATTTTCCGCATCGTTAATTTCCCAATCTTTTTTGGTAATGCTTGTTGTAATAACATTATCTCCGTCAATCGGATAGCCGGTAATAAAGTTTTCAAGTTTTGGATTTTCAAGCAAATGAATACAGCGAAGCTCTGAGCCTAACTTTACCAAATTCCAAAATGTTTTTTTGTTTTTTGGATACGGCACACGCGGAAAATCGATTTTTAAAAACTCTTTGTATTTTTTACGGTAAGACGGCGAATGTAAAACCGCATAAATATAATCAAAAACATCAATCGGAGCAAAAGTGTTGTTCTCCTCCTCTTTTTCGGGCGTGAAAGTTAAATTTAAGTTATTTTCAAGTGTCTTAATAATTTCTTTGTTTAAATTTGGTTCTCTCTTTGTTTCTTTTAAAATTTCATCTTTTGAAGTTGGGTAAAGATATAAGGGGTAATTATAAGTAGCACTTCCTATTAAATGACTGTCTGTAATATGTTTAGTAATATAAACATCTCTATAATTAAAGTTTTTATTAGGAATTATCTTCTCGAGAACCAATCCTAAATTTTCATTATTTAAAAAATGTTGCATTACTTCAGATCTGCTTCTTTCAATAAAATCTTTATCATAGTAAATATATTTTATATCAAAAGGGCGATATGAAATTTTCTGCATATATTGTGTATTAAAATTTTTAGCCAATACTTTTATGTTTTCTATTTTCCAGCTTTTATTTTCCTTTAATTTATATTTATTTTGAATTTCTTGTTTAGATAAAATAAAAAAATCTTTAATACGGTTTCCTAAAACTTCTTTATTGTCATCTATAACAAATTTATCACGAGAAGTAACAATTCCAACATTATTTACACTAAATAAATCATTAATTTTAAAACCTTTTTCATATTCTTTTTCTACTTCAAAATTTTTAGGAACAAAAAAATAATTGGGTGCATTGTTTTTTAATTCCGCAAAAGGAATGTTGTTTACGGTATGCTCATTTAAAAATTCATATTTATATTCTCGCTTACCGTATAAATCATAATGAAAAACCCTGCCCAATTCGTTTTTATTTTTCTTTCCTGTTTTAATAAAAAGTGTAATCGCTACGCCTTGCATAATATCAAAAACATTTTGGTCTGGTGAGCCGTCAGGACAAACCTCTTTCTTTTTTGAATTTCCGTGTAAATCAATGGTATATATTGTATCAAAAGTTTTTAATAAATGCCATCGCATACCTCTAAACGTAGGATTGTCCAAAAAGCCATGCGGATTGATAAAACCCAATACACCTTCTCCGTTTTTTTCGATTAAATAAGAACTATAGCGAATAAATTTAACATAATCATCATTTATCCATTTTGGATTGCGTTCGTTTAATTTTTCTTTTCCGCCGGGTTCTTTTTTATAAACTTCTAAAAGGTTCATTATCCATTCACCTTTATTTGCACTTTCACCACTGTAAGGAGGATTTCCAATTACACACATTACCGGCGTATCTCGTTTTATGTGGTTTGCTTCGTTTGCCTCTGTACTCAGCCAGTTTGCAAAAAGCGTCCCCGTATCGGGGTGATATTCTTCCAGTGAGTTTGTAAGAAAAACATTAAACCGGCGACTCTTGCTTGGCTTGTAGCCTGTTTCTTTTAACAGCATATCCAATTTTAAATGAGCCATTGAATATGATGCCATTAAAAGCTCAAAACCGTTTAATCGGGGGATTAAATGCTCTTCTACAAAACCGCTCCACGCTCCCTGCATGGTATTAAAATTTTTTCTGTAAATGTGTTTTATGGCTTCGGCAAGAAAGGTTCCGGTACCTGTTGCAGGGTCAAGAATTTGCACTCTATGCACTTCCTTTTCTTCCATATTTTTTAAATCGCCTTGAACGGGTACTTTTATTTTTGTTTTGCTTGTATCAGCCAAACCTTTCGATAAATTAAATTCACTTTTTAAAATCTCGTCCACACTGCGAACAATAAAACCGACAACCGCTTGCGGTGTGTAGAAAACACCTCTGGCCTTACGCAATTTTGGATCGTACTCAGACAAAAAAGTTTCGTAAAAATGAATAATCGGATCATTTGTTTGTGTGCTTGCTCCAAAGTTTTTTAACAATTCTTCTACATTTGTAGCTCTAAACACTTGAGCAAGATTATCAACCGTTCGCATTATTCTCTCGTCAATATCAGGCCCTGCAACATAGGCAAAAAGTTTTCGCAAAAAAGGATTTGTTTTTGGAATAAGCTCCGCAGCTTCTTGACGGCTAAAATCATCAAGGCTTGTATCGTGTAATCGGGCAGCAAACATTCCGTAAGCAAGCGTTTGGGCGTAAATATCGGCAAAAGCCTTGGGGCTAAGGTCATGAATTAAAATATTCTTAAAAGTTTTGTATTGCTCGCGCAGGCTTGTATTTTCTTCACTGTCTTCATCGGAGCTTACCGCACGCTCTAAAATATTTTTTAAAAGGCGAGCTTTTGAAGCCATCATTTCTGCAAGTTTTTTGCTTGACTTAATAGTTTGCCCGATAAACAGACAAAAATTTTTAATCAAATTTTCAAATTCAGAAAAGTTTTCCGGAAAAGCTCTTACTCCGTTGTTTTTATTTTTTTCGGATGCATCAATTTCACCTATTTTTATTTCATGAATAAGTTGACCGTGCCTGAAAAATTGAAAATACAAATAGTCTGTTATAATTAAATTATCAAGAGCTTTTTTGTATCGTTCAAACTGTTCTTTATAATTTTTTGAGTTAAGATCTTTTCCAATATCTTTGGCTTCAATATACCCTATAGGAATTTTACCTTTTGTAACAACAAAGTCGGGGTTTCCGCAATCTGTTACTTTTTGCGGCTCATTTGTTACCTCAATGCCGGAAGCAAGAGTTTTAATTAAAGATTCAATATCGCCACGATAGGTATGCTCCCCCGACAGCCCCGATTTTAATCTTTTGTCTAATTGTTTAATATATTCAACTATGGTCATTTTTAAGTTTCCTTTTAAGTATTACAGATAAAATTGCAAAAGCAACTCACCTTTTGCAAGTGTCTCTACATAAAAAATATTGCTGAAAGATCAAAATATTGATTCCAGTAAAATGACGACACTAAAAAGGCCGAAGAAAATAAAATAAAAAGCCAATCAAAAATCGTCATTTTTATATTGCTTAAATTTGTTTTTCTGCATTCACATTCAACTCCCTTAACCATAGCTGCGGCTGTCATTTCTTCAGATATTTTAACACTTCTAAATAAAATTGGCACGAGAGAATATTCTATAATCATACCGGGATTTTTAAAAAAATTCTTTGCCGTAAGTTCAATTCCGCGCATTCTCATAGATTCTCTAATAAAAACAAATTCCTGTCTTGCAGTCGGTAAAAATCTCAAAGCAACCGTCAAACTTAAAACAAAGCCCTTATGAAAGTGCATTTTTCGCAAAGCATAAACTAGCGTAGATGAAGGAATCTTTTTTATAATTGTATGAGCTACCATAATAAGCGGTAAAAGTCTTGAAGTCATGTATCCTAAAAATCCAAGCACACCAATTACGGCTTTTAGCCAAGCGTAAGGCATTTCAACATGCGAAAGAAGCACAAACCCTTGCATAATTACAAAAGCTGTACAGTATTTTGCCATGACCTTCCACATTTTAAAAAAAAGCATAACACTGAGCGAAACACAAAAACTTGCAAGTAAAACAGCAAAATTTCCTGCATAAAGCAGTAAAAGAGAAACCGTTATATTAAACAATAAAAGAGTTCTCACATCAAGAGGGTCTCGCTTGCGTATATGATCTTCAATATTAAAACTTAAAGGTTCATTTTTATCGTTAGGCATTATATAATTTCCTTTTGTTAGGTTAAACTTACTTTATACTTATAAACGGACGCCGACATAATGTCAAGATACATATAAATAATTTAAGCCTTTTTTTAAATTTATTTTTACTAATTTAATTACAGCTTTGATTTTAAATATGCCTCTCGTCCAAGCTCGTATAAATTATTTCCTTTACTGTCGATTATACAGGTTACGGGAAAATCCTCTACATAAAGCTTCCGAACGGCTTCCGCACCAAGGTCTTCGTAGCAAATAATTTCCGCAGACTTAACACGGTCTTTTATCAATGCCGCAGCCCCTCCGATAGCGGCAAAATAACATGCCCCATGCTCTACAATTTTATCTATTACCTCTTGGTTTCGCCTTCCTTTGCCAATCATGGCCATAAGCCCCTGGTCGAGCATTTGTGGTGTATATGCGTCCATACGGTAGCTGGTAGTAGGCCCTGCAGAGCCTATAGGCTCATTAGGTTTTGCAGGCGAAGGCCCAACATAATAAATCAATGCACCCTTTACATCAATCGGCAGACTCTTACCCGATTCTAAAAGCTCACAAAAACGCTTATGTGCGGCATCCCTTCCCGTGTAAATATAGCCGGTTATGAAAACTACATCGCCTGCTTTCACATCTTTTAAATCATCTTTTGTAAAAGGTGTTTTTAATCTAATTTCATCTGACATAATTTTTATCCCCTTGCTAAAATTTTACTTCAATATGTCTTGTAGCATGACAATTTATGTTTACACAAATAGGTAAACCCGCAATATGAGTCGGATACTTTTCAATCATTACCCTCAAAGCAGTGGTTTTACCGCCGTATCCTTGTGGCCCGATTCCAAGCTCGTTTATTTTTTCAAGCATTTCTTTTTCAAGATTTGCATAAAAAGGATCAGGGTTATATTCGTCAAATGAGCGCATAAGAGACTTTTTTGCGAGTAGGGTAACTCTGTCAACAGTTCCTCCAATACCTACACCAACAACAATAGGCGGACACGCATTAGGCCCTGCAAGCTCTGCCGTTTCCAAAATAAAAGCCTTCACCCCTTCCAAACCGTCCGATGGTTTAAGCATTGCAAATCTTGACATGTTTTCCGAGCCAAAACCTTTTGCCGCAAGTTCAATCGTAAATTCATCGCCTTGAACTATCTCATAATTTATAACCGCCGGCGTATTATCTTTTGTATTGACTCTTCCGTTCAGCGGATCGCTTACAACAGATTTCCGTAAATACCCGTCTTTGTATGCCTGTCTGACCCCTTCATTGATTGCATCTTCAATCCAACCGTTTGCAATATGCACCTCTTGTCCAAGCCGTACAAAAGCCACAACCATTCCCGTATCCTGACACATTGGAGACCTTGTTTTTTTTGCAATATCCGCATTCATAATAATTTGGTCTAAGGTTTTTTTTGCCAAATCCCATTTTTCATTTTCCCGTGCAGTTTCTAAACTTTTCTTCACATCTGTCGGCAAAAAGTACGCAATATCAATCAAAGCCTTTTTAACCTTTTCCGTAATTACCTTTACATCTACCTCACGCATTACCATCCTCCGTTAAAGTATAGTCAAGTATAAACTATAAGTACTAAACAGTCAACATATTAAAGCGACTTGACTTCGGCTTAATCACTTGTTTAATTGTATTGTAAGAATGTCTTTTTATAATAAAAAAAATATATTTTGCCTACTTGACCTAAATGAGTTTCTGTCGTAAACTTAAATACATGAAAAAATATTTATTTTATCTGATTTATGTTTTTATTTTAATAGTGGAATTTGCAAGATATATTTTCTTAATACGCTATACAGCGTCCGATAATTTAATTTCATTAAACGCCACTGTTATATTGATTTTACCCGTATTACTCATTTTTATGATAATATGCAACGAGAGTGAATTCAATAAAAATTTCTTGGTCTTAATTATTATAAAAGTATTATACATTATTTCTACTGCCCGATTTTTAGTTTTATTGTTGCAAGATAAAATTTCAAGTCAAGGCGAGCACATTCTGTGGCTTGTTATCGCCATGTTGATTTTCGATATTACAACCGGCGTGTTTTATTATTTTAGGGAGAAAACTTTATGCAAATTATACCGATAGCAAGCGGTAAAGGCGGAGTCGGTAAAAGCCTGCTCGCCGCAAACCTTGCAATTGCCTTATCACAGGCAGGAAAGAAAACAGTACTGGTTGACCTTGACCTTGGAGCCTCTAACCTGCACTTAGTGCTTGGCGTTGCCGGCGCAAAAAAAGGTGTCGGAACTTTTTTAACAGGCGACTCTGATTTTTCGCAAATAATTTTTCCGACAGAATACGAAAACTTAAGTTTTATACCCGGTGATTCTGAAATACCCGGCTTTGCCGCTCTTAAAATATATGAGCGCAACAAACTTGTAAAGAACCTTCAGTCAATTGATGCCGACTACCTGATAATGGATCTTGGCGCCGGTACGCATCTGGGAATTTTGGATTTCTTTTTACTTTCCCCGCAGGGTATTATCATCACATCGCCTACTGTAACGGCTACACTTGATGCATATCTTTTTTTGAAAAATGTTGCATTTAGAATGATATTCAGTACCTTTGCCCGTAAATCCAAAGGCGGAGAATACCTTGAAAAATTAAAAAAAGACGGGGAGTCAATGCAGCGAATGTATATCCCCAAAATTCTTGAAAGTCTAAAAACGCTTGACCCAAAGGGGGTCGCAAAACTCCTCGACAAAATGAGCAAGTTCAAACCCCGTGTTGTAATGAACATGATAGACGACCCGCGTGAAGCCGAAAAAGTAATGAAAATCCGCCGCTCCTGTAAACAGTACCTTAATATCGACTTAGAGCATCTTGGCGTAATCTACAGGGACAATGTCCAGGATGTAGCGCTTTCTTCAAGACTCCCCGTAATTATCTACAAACCCGAATCTCTGGTTTCACAGGCAATATACAGAATTGCCGACAAAATAATAGAATCCCAAACAGTGGAATTTGAAACAACAGAAGAGTTCGAAGAATTCAGTGACGACTCGTTTTATGTTGCAGGCGAAGAAGCTACAATCGATTACAAAAATAAACTTGCATACATCGAAGACCTTGTCGGATCAGGCGCGTTGGCTGTCGGAGACCTTACCGAAATAATAAAATCCCAGCATTTTGAAATTACGACTCTGCGCAAAGAAAACTTACTTTTAAAAACAAAAATTAAAAGAGCTTTGGAACAAGGTTTTAAAATTTAAAATTATTTTTAAGGGGGTGTCTCCCCCTCGCTTCGGCTCTTGCCGATTTTTCCGTGTTTCGTTGATTTTTGATTTTCCACTTTCGTTCCAAATCAAAAAAAATCAAAATTTTAAAAATCGGTGAAGGAGCCTCCGCTACCCCCCAAACTAAACGAGCGCTACACATAATCTTAACGATACACTAAGCTAATTACTCGGGCATAGTATTTAAAGAGATTGCTTAATTTTTTTTAAAATGTTATTTTTGAACCTTATTTTTTTTTATAAAATATGTTAAACTAAAAAACGAAAGCAGTAATTGCCGCTTTTATAACTAAGGAGGATTTTTATGGTATTTTCAAAACTGCAAGAATTAAGATACGGATACGAGCCAAAAATGCCCCAAGCATTACAGGCAAAACCCGAAGAAATTAAAATGATAATAGGTGAGCCTACCGATGCCTTGCAGGATAAAGATGAATTAAAAAAGCTTTTTAAAAACAGCTACGGTTTACCTTTGGTGCATTTTGAAAAAGGAAAATCGGAAACATTTAATTCAAAAGCACTAAAGATAGGTTTTATTCTTTCAGGCGGACAAGCACCCGGCGGACATAATGTTATCTCGGGGCTTTTTGACAGTTTAAAAAAAGCAAACAGTAAATCTGAGTTAATCGGTTTTTTAGGCGGCCCTTCAGGTCTTGTTGACGGTAAGTATATAACACTGACTAAAGACAAAATAGATGAATACAGAAACACAGGCGGTTTCGACATGATAGGCTCAGGCAGAACAAAAATAGAAACTGACGAGCAAGTTGAATCTTCGATAAAAACAGTTAATCAGCTTTCACTTGATGCAATAGTAATTGCAGGCGGAGATGATTCAAATACAAATGCCGCATTACTTGCCGAAAAATTTTTAAATGCGGGATTAAAAACAAAAGTAATCGGAATACCCAAAACAATCGACAACGATTTAAAAGGCGATTTAATTGAAACATCTTTTGGGTTTGACACTGCGGCAAAAACTTATTCTGAGGTAATCGGTAATATTTGCAGGGATACAAATTCCGCAAAAAAATACTGGCATTTTATCAGAGTAATGGGACGCTCTGCAAGTCATATTGCTTTGGAATGCGGACTACAAACACAAGCTAATATTTGTTTAATTGCCGAAGAAGTTGCCGAAAAGAATATGACCTTAAAAGAGGTTACAAACTACATAGCCGACATAATTGAAAAAAGAGCAAAAAATGGAGAAAACTTCGGGGTTATTATTGTTCCTGAAGGCTTGATAGAATTTATTCCTGAAGTAAAAAAACTTATTGCAGAATTGAATGATGTGCTTGCATTAAAAAAAGATGACTTTGCAAAACGAAAAACCTACACTGAGCAACAAGTATGGTTGACGGAAAATATTTCTAAATCTGCAAAAAAAACATTTGAAGACTTGCCCGAAGAAATTTCACGACAGCTCTTAATTGATCGCGACCCTCACGGCAATGTTCAGGTTTCGAGAATTGAAACCGAAAAACTTTTGATTGCTACAGTAAAGCATGAACTGGAGCGCAGACAGAAAGCCGGAACTTATAACGGCAAATTCAGTAGTTATGCTCATTTCTTCGGCTATGAAGGCAGATGTGCATTCCCTTCAAACTTTGATGCCGATTACTGTTATTCACTTGGGGTAACGGCATTTTTCCTGATTGCAAACGGTCGAACAGGCTACATTGCCGCAATTAAAAATTTGAGTAAACCTCGTACTGAATGGCTGGCTTACGGTATACCTGTTACAATGCTTATGAATATGGAAAGGCGAAGCGGAAAAGAAAAACCTGTTATAAAAAAATCGCTTGTAAGTTTAGACGACCCGGCATTTAAAAAACTTGCAGAGGGGCGTAAAACATGGGAAGTAACAACAAGCTATATCTATCCGGGTGCAATTCAATATTTCGGCCCGTCAGAGCTTGTAGACCCGCCTACAAAAACGGTTTTATTAAATGCAATGGGATAAGGCTTTATATTCCATAAGTTTTATGTTGCACGATAACTTACGATGGGGGGTAGCGTAAAAACAATTGCCTTGTTTTAATATTGCCGAAAGCGAGGCTTCAGTTTTCCGAAGACTCGCTGTAAAATAAAACAGCATAAAGGCAATTTTTTGAAGCGAGGGGGAGACACCCCCTCATGCTATTTAATAATTGTCTTGACTAAATCATGCTTTTTGTTAAAATAGTTGTATGGAAATGCGATCTATTTATGAAAATATTTCTCCGATTGACAGTAGGTATTCACTGAAGTCGAAAGGAGCTTTTGAATTGTTGGCTCCGTATCTTTCGGCAGAAGCGGAAATCAGGTATTGCACACGCGCGGAAATTGCACTTGTTAAAACTCATTTGGTTTTAGGCAAGCGAGATGCAAAGTTGACAGATGAGTTGGCAGGTGAGCTGGATGAAGTTGTAAAAAAAGTTTTACCTGAAGAAGTTATTGAAGAAGAAAAGAAAACACAGCATAATATCAGGGCGCTCGTTAATGTTATGAAAACGAAGGTGCCTGAGGCTGTTGCCCCGTTGGTACATCTTGGTGCTACAAGTGCGGATATATTGGATACAGCTTTTTCGATGCGAGTTCGAGATGCGGTTACAAAGGTGATTTTGCCGATGCTTCGAGATTGCGAAGTTGTGTTATGTAATCTTGCAGAAAAAGAAGCGGATACTCCGCAGGTTGGTCGTACGCACGGACAACACGCTGTGCCGATTACATTCGGTTATGCTGTTGCTGAGTATGTCAGTAGGTTGGGTAAGTCAATTTTGCGAATTGAAGAATTGGTAAAAGACTTGCGAGGTAAGTTTGCAGGTGCTACCGGCTCGTATAATGCAGTTTCGCTTATTGCAAAAAAACCGCTTGAATTTGAAAAAACATATCTTGAGTTTTTGGGATTGTTGCCTTCGGAATATTCACATCAATTGGTTGAGCCTGAGTACATGCTTAGGGTATTGCTCGAATGTAATATTGCATTCGGTATTATTGCAAATATTGCCGATGATTTGCGGAATTTGCAGAGAACAGAAATTGGGGAAGTATTTGAATTTTTCAGTGCCACTCAAGTAGGCTCTTCTACAATGCCCCAAAAACGGAATCCTTGGAATTCGGAACATGTAAAAAGTTTGTGGAAGGCTTTTGCCCCTCGTGTGTTGACTTTTTACATGGATCAAATTTCGGAGCATCAGCGTGATTTAAGTAATTCAGCAAGTCAGCGCTTTGTCGCAGATTATTTAACCGGTTTTGGCTTGGCTATAGGCAGAATGCACTCTATTCTTTCGGGTTTAAATGCCGATAAAAATGCGATGCAGAAAAATTTGCTTTCAGGTGGAGGTAAAGTTCAAGGAGGAGTGTTGGCAGAGCCTGCATACATACTTTTGGCAGAAGCAGGTGAATCAGACGGGCATGAAATTATAAGGCAAATTACCGTTGAAGCCGAAGAAAAGAGTATCAGTTTTTACGATGTTTTAAAAAGTAAAGAAAATATTTTTAATATTTTGACAAAGCAATTACAAAAACTGAATTTTGAAAATCCTGAAGATTTTTTTAAAAACCCTGCGAACTATAAAGGTCTTGCATCTGAGCGGGCTAAACATCTTGCAAAAAAATATCGGGATATGATGAAATAAAATTTAAATTGTGTTTCTTAACTTATTTTTAAATAATAAAGGTTTTGATATAATACTTAGGAGGATAATTGATGAAACAGAGTTTGGAAGATCTGCTTGCTATTGCAATGGAAACAGCACAGACAGCAGATTGGATTACATTGAGACGGCATCGAAAAACCGGAACAGGTTTTTATGTTGTTAATGGAGTTCTTGAACATTGTGGTAGCAGCTATGATGAAGGAATGATGGTTGAAGTATTCTACAACGGCAGTTATGCTTATGCCGCAACACCTGATTTAACAGCGGACGGTGTAGTTGAGGCGACTTTAAAAGCGTTTGATGCAGTCAGAGCCGCAAACTTTTTCCAACTTGTAAAGTTTGACGAAAGCATTCGCCCAAATAATTATTTGCATTATCAGTCAAAAATCGATAAGCAAACAATTCCTGCAACGAACGAAATTGTAGGGTATCTTAAAGATTTATGCTCGACATTGAAAGTATCGGATAAAATTATTCATACATATTCAAGCATTCATATCGAAGATGAAGAAATAGAAATGGTTACTCCGCTTGACGGACGCATTATTCAAAACTTCAAAAAGGTAGGGTATGGATTTGGTGCAACTGCTCGAAAAGATAATGTTATACAAAGTCGCTCATATAACGGTCATAGTGCCATGACTTTTCAAGGCGGTTGGGAATTGTTCGATATTGAAGAATTGTTAAAAGAAGCCAAGCGTGTCGGCAAAGAAGCCGTTGAGCTTTTAGATGCAAAAGATTGTCCGACCGATACCAGAACGCTTGTTTTAATGCCAAGTCAGATGATGCTTCAAATTCATGAAAGTATCGGGCATCCGTTGGAAATTGACAGAATACTCGGTGATGAGCTTAATTTTGCAGGCGGTAGTTTTGTAAAACCCGAAGACATTGGTACATTAAAATACGGCTCGTCATTGATGAACATTACTTTTGATCCTACAAACCCTAATCAGCTTGCAAGTTACGCCGCTGATTCAACAGGCAATATTGCCGAAAAAACTTATATTATTAAAAACGGTCTTTTGCTGAGAGGTTTGGGTGGTTTTGAAAGTGAATACAGAATGAAAAATTTCGGAAGCTCTGTTGCAAATCAAAGGGCTTGTTCATGGAACAGACCGCCAATTGACAGAATGGCTAATTTAAATTTAGAGCCGGGTAAAAGCAGTTTTGATGAAATTATCGGCTCAATTGAAAAAGGTGTTTTAATGGATGCAAATCGTTCATGGTCAATCGATGATTACAGAAATAAATTTCAGTTTGGCTGTGAATACGGCAAGCTGATTGAAAACGGTAAAATTACAAAAACAGTTAAAAATCCGAATTATCGCGGAATTACAAACAAGTTTTGGAAGGGATTGTCTGCAGTCGGTAATAAAGATACCTTTGAAGTTTACGGTACCCCAAACTGCGGTAAGGGTGAGCCAAATCAAATAATTCATGTCGGACATGCAAGCCCTGTTTGTGCATTTGATAATGTTGAAGTTTTTGGAGGTGGTAAATGATAGATTTCAAAGCACATTTTGATTTTGTTACAAAGTTTATTTTAAATGAGCTTATGAGTGATGAAGAAGCTGCTATTACTTACAATGCAGAAGACTCGTATTTTATGCGATTTAAAGAAGCTCTTGTACGACAGAACGGTACAGTAGAGCAAGCATCTATATATGTTAAAATTTGGAAACAGCAAAAAAGTTTCGGTTTTAATGTTGGGCTTCATTTTGACCAAGAACTTGATGTACAAGAAATAAGTAATGCCTTGCAACAAGCTCGTGAAAAAATTATGCTTTTACCTGAAGATCCTTATTATGCGCCTCCTACAGCATCTGAAAAATCAAAGGTTGTGTTTAAAGGCTCTCTTCTTGAACCTGACAGTATACCGTATACTGTGCTTACTCCATTTAAAGGTTATAATTTTACCGGTCTTTACACACAGGGAAAAATATGTGAAGGGGTTGTAAACACGAAAGGTGCAAACCATTGGTTTGAAACCGAAACATTTATTTTAGATTATTCTGTTTGGTTAAAAAACGGTCGTGCAGTAAAATCGAGTTATGCAGGCAAAAAATTTAATATAAATGAATATCAAAAAAAAGCAAAAGAAAATATTAAAAATCTTGCAATATTGGATTCTGAGCCTAAAAAACTTGAGCCCGGAAAGTATCGAGCTTTTATTACTGCCGATGCTCTTTCCGCACTTACAAATTTTTTACACGGTTTCGGCGAGCGAAGTTTAAGACAGGGTAGCAGTGCATTCATTGCATTAAAAGAAGGCAGAGAAACTTTTTCAAAAGAGTTTAATTTAAGTCAAGATTTTAGTTTAGGGCTGGATTCTCCTTTTAATTCAAACGGTGAACTTTCGCCTGAAAAAATTGATATTATTTCAAAAGGTGAACTAAAAAATACATTGGTATCATCTCGAAGTGCGGCTCAATATAAGCTAAAATCAAATGCCGCATCGGCAGGCGAGCATACACGATCTATTTCTATTAAAGGCGGTAAGCTAAAAGAAAAAGACATTTTAAAAGAATTGGGAACAGGAATTTATATTTCAAATTTCCATTATTTAAATTGGAGTGATCCTGCCGTTGCAAGAGTAACAGGCATGACTCGTTTTGCATGTCTTTGGGTTGAAAACGGTAAAGTTATCGGCCCTATTGCCGACCTGCGTTGGGATGAATCGCTTTACAATATATTCGGAGCAAATTTGCTTGGAATTACTTCTGAATGTAAATCAGTACCCGATGACGGTACTTACGGAGGCAGAAGAACCGGCGGTTGCTCAATTCCCGGAATTCTTGTAAAAGATTTTAATTGTACACTATAATCATTTTATAAAATTTTTAAGACGGTGTACAATAAAATTTTACACCGTCTTTTTTTTAAAAAAAGCAAAAGCTGTAAAATGATATAATTTTTAAACATTTTAATTATTATTTTTACTGTACTAAATTTTAAAAGTATGTTATACTTTCCTTAAGAATTTAATCCATAAAAAGAGGTATTGTATATGGAAAGTAAAAACTATGTT
>PDWI01005825.1_pt1 | contig 15732 bp, 15 predicted proteins | sample 1430891 | NCBI WGS metagenome assembly PDWI01 (sample SAMN01162508, study PRJNA174530) | Oral metagenome, whole genome shotgun sequencing project. | biome: Marine environment; feature: Marine mammal; material: Swab sample of the gingival sulcus; isolation source: swab sample of gingival sulcus...
AAGATAGCAACTCACAAACGTAAGAAAAGAGCAAGAGCTAACCGTCACAAGAAAAAGTAATTAAAATATAAAAATGGTTGATTGTTAATGATTGATTATCATTAGCCATTAACCATTTTTATTAATCCGTCTTTCGTGATAAACGTTAGGCACAAAACAAATTTCAGATGAAAACAGAATTAATAATACGTTCAAATTCTTCTGAGATAAATTTTGCCTTATTAAGAGATGGTAAACTTGTTGAATTAAACAAAGAATCAAATAATAATAATTTCTCTGTCGGTGATATTTTTCTAGCAAAAGTAGGAAAAGTTATGACAGGGTTAAATGCGGCTTTTGTCAATGTAGGTTATCCAAAAGATGGATTCTTACATTATCATGATTTAGGGCCTCAGGTACGTTCTTTGAATAAATTCATTAAGTCGGTAAGTAGTGGTAAATTCAAGGGATATCCCTTGAAAAACTTTCAATTTGAAGAGGAAATTGACAAAGATGGAAGTATTAACGATGTCATAAACTCAGGTCAAAGTTTATTAGTACAAATTGCAAAAGAACCTATTTCTACCAAAGGACCTCGTATGAGTTCTGAATTATCAATAGCAGGTAGGTTTTTAGTGTTGGTTCCTTTTTCTGATAGAGTATCAGTTTCACAGAAAATAGAAGATAACAAAGAAAAGGAACGTTTAAAAAAGATTGCAAAAAGTATCAGACCAAAAGGGTTTGGACTGATTTTGCGAACTGTTGCCGAAGGTAAAAAGGTAGCAGAGTTAGATAAAGATTTACAAAATTCACTAAAAAGATGGAAAATTATTTGTGATAGTATTGCTGATGACAACATCGCAAGACCAACAAAAATTTTAAGTGAATTAAATAGAGCATCTTCAATTTTAAGAGATGTGATGAATGATTCATTCACAGGAATTATTACAAATGATGAAATCCTTGTAGAAGAAATTAAAGAGTATTTACAAGAAATTTATCCAGAAAAAGAGAATATTGTAAAGCTTCATAATTCAGATGTTCCTATTTTTGAAAAATATGGAATAGAACGACAAATAAAGTCGGCATTTGGGAAAACGGTTTCTATGGCCAAGGGGGCGTATTTAGTAATTGAACATACTGAAGCCTTACACGTAATAGATGTCAATAGTGGTAACCGTTCTAACAAATCAAAAAACCAAGAAGAAACAGCATTAGAGGTAAATCTAATAGCAGCGACAGAAATTGCACGACAACTGCAACTTCGTGATATGGGAGGTATTATAGTTGTTGATTTTATTGATATGAAATCATCAGAGCATAGACAACAACTTTATCAACATTTAAAAGAAGAGATGTCGCTTGATCGTACAAAACACAAGATATTACCTCCAAGTAAGTTTGGTTTAGTACAAATAACAAGACAACGTGTTAGACCTGAATTAGAAATAAAAACACGTGAACCAAATCCGAACAAAGATGGTGAAGTAGAAGCACCTATTGTTTTGATAGACAAGATAGAAAATGAATTAGAGCGAATCCTAACAAAATATGAATGTAGGAATATAGTATTAAATATACATCCGTTTATTGCAGCGTATTTAACCAAAGGAATTAACTCAATTCAGTTTAAATGGTTCTTAAAATATAAAAAGTGGATAAAAGTTTTACCACGAGATGCTTATCAATACCTGTATTATAAATTTAAATACGAAAAGGTAAAAAAATCTTAAAGAATTAAAAAAGCCTACATTGAAAATGTAGGCTTTTTAGTTGAAATTAATTAATTTTAAATATCACTATTGATTAGCAATAGTCTCTTTAATTTTATTTTCAATCTCTTCCATAAGTTCTAGGTTGTCAAGTAAAAGGTTTTTAGCAGTATCACGACCTTGACCTAATTTCATATCTCCATAAGAGAACCAAGAACCACTTTTCTTAATGATTTTTAATTCCACAGCAAGATCTATAATTTCACCTACTTTAGATACCCCTTCACCATACATAATATCAAACTCTGCTTCTTGGAATGGTGGTGCGACTTTGTTTTTAACAACTTTTACTTTAGTGATATTACCTATAATTTTATCTCCGTTTTTGATTTGAGTTCTTCTACGAATATCTACACGAACAGAAGCGTAGAATTTAAGGGCATTACCACCAGTAGTTGTTTCAGGGTTACCAAAAGTCATACCGATTTTTTCACGTAACTGGTTGATGAAAATAACTGTACACTTAGTTTTACTGATAGTACCTGTTAATTTACGTAAGGCTTGTGACATTAATCGTGCATGCAACCCCATTTTGCTTTCTCCCATTTCACCATCTATTTCAGATTTTGGTGTAAGAGCTGCAACAGAGTCAATAACAACTAAATCAACAGCACCAGAACGGATTAAGTTGTCAGCAATTTCTAGGGCTTGTTCTCCATGGTCAGGTTGTGAGATGATTAAATTTTCAATATCTACACCTAAGTTTTCAGCATAAAAACGGTCAAAAGCATGTTCAGCATCAATAAATACTGCAGTCCCTCCTGCTTTTTGAGCTTCTGCAATAGCATGAAGTGTAAGTGTGGTTTTACCAGAAGATTCAGGACCAAAGATTTCCACAATACGCCCCTTAGGATATCCACCTATACCTAAGGCTAAATCTAAACCTAATGAACCTGATGAGATAGATTCTATATCTTCAACAACTTTATCTCCCATTTTCATTACTGTTCCTTTTCCGAAACTTTTATCTAATTTTTCTAAGGTAAGTTTTAGCGCTTCTGCTTTTAGAGTTTTTTCATCTTTTACCTCTTTGTCTTTGCTTTTTGCCATATTAATATATATTTACAGACCGCTAAATTATGAAATATGTTAAATATTATTTAATTTTAGTCAATAAATTTATTAACTATTATGATATAGGTTAATAAATTTATGCTAGTTGTCTTATAGTTTATAACTGTATTCCTTCGTTATTCCTTCGTTGTTTCTATAATGTTTCTTTGGGTGTTATGGATAGTAAGTAAAACTTAAAGTTGTTTTATATAATAAAGACTACCATTAGGTAGTCTTTATTAATTGATTTTAATCTCTATTTGAATTTAATAGTTTCATAGCCCAATAAGCAAGCATTGCTAATGAACTTAAAGCGGCTACTAAGTAGGTTCTTGCTGCCCATTTTAGTGCATCTTTTGAACCTGCTAATTCTTCACGAGTTACGATGTGTTTATTTTCAAGCCATTCTATAGCACGTCTGCTGGCATCGTACTCAACAGGTAGTGTTACAATACTAAATAATGTTCCCATTCCCATAGTGATAACGCCTAATACGGCTACCCACCAACCTAATGGAGAGGCAAAACCTAACATTAGTCCTCCCATAATTAGCCATTGAGAATATTGAGAAGAGAAATTAACAATAGGTACTAATTTTGAACGCATACCTAACCATTGATATGCAGTAGCGTGTTGTACAGCGTGACCACATTCGTGAGCGGCTACTGCTGCTGCTGCGGTATTACGCTCGTTGTAAACAACTTCGCTTAGATTTACTGTTTTGTCAATAGGGTTGTAGTGGTCTGTTAATTGTCCTTCAACTGAAATAACCTGAACATCAGTAATGCCGTGGTCTGCAAGCATTTGTTTAGCGATTTCAGCACCTGTCATTCCGTTACGTAAGTGAAGTTGTGAATATTTTTCAAATTTACGTTGTAGCATTTGCCCAACAGCCCAACTAGCAAACATAGAAACTCCTATGATGATATAATATACTCCCATATTTTTTTATTTTTATTAAGTGTTATTTTGTATGATATTATCTAAAATCAAATATACTAATAATGTTAGTAAAAACAATGAAATTATGATTTTTAACATTTAATTAATAGGTTTAGCTTCGTTGTTGGGTTAATAAATGTTAAATATTATTATTACATTTGTCGGTAAATAAAAAACAACTTATTAAAGGATGACAACCAAACCAAATATATTATTAGTTTATACTGGGGGTACTATCGGAATGATTAAGGATTATAAAACGGGGGCGTTAAAGGCTTTTGATTTTAGTCAGATACTTAAAAATATTCCTGAGTTGCAACATTTAGATTGTAAAATTTCAACGGTTTCTTTTGAAGAGCCTATTGATTCTTCTAATATGAATACGACATATTACATACAAATTGCTGAGATGATTGCAGATAATTATGAGGCGTATGATGGTTTTGTTGTATTAACGGGTTCTGATACGATGTCTTATGTATCCTCAGCAATTAGTTTTATGTTTGAGAACTTACGGAAACCAGTTATCTTTACGGGGTCGCAGTTGCCTATTGGAGATTTACGTACGGATGCTAAGGAGAATTTAATCACTTCAATAGAAATCGCCTCAATGCGAGATAAGGACGGTAAGCCGGTAATTACAGAGGTATGTTTGTATTTTGAGTATAAATTGTATCGTGCTAACAGGACTACTAAAATAAATGCAGAGAATTTTCAGGCGTTTATGTCTATGAATTATCCTCCTCTTATTGAAAGTGGTGTACATCTGACATTGCAGAAACATTTATTGTTTAAACCTAAGACATCTGATTCTAATTTAATATTTAGAAAACGATTGGATAGTAATGTTGTGGTATTGAAGTTATTTCCGAGTATTACGCCAAGTGTTGTTGAGAGTGTTTTAAATATCAAAGATTTGAAAGGTGTTGTCTTAGAAACTTATGGTGCAGGTAACGCTCCGACTTATGATTGGTTTATTGAATTGTTAGAAAAAGCAGTTCGTAAAGGTATATATATTGTAAGTGTAACACAGTGTTCAGGAGGTAGTGTGATGATGGGGCATTATGAAACAAGTACGTTATTAAGAGATATAGGAGTGATTTCAGGAAATGATATGACAACAGAGTCTGCGGTGGCAAAAATGATGTATTTGTTGGGTGAAAATTTAGAAAAAGAGGAATTTAAGGTATGTTTTGAGACTTCTTTACGAGGAGAAATTAGTGAAAATGAATGATTTTTAGGGTTATTTTTGAAAAATATGTAGAGTTAAAGTGTTGAAAATCTTTAAATAAGTTGAGTTTTTTTTGATAAAAAATGAAAAAAATATTTTTTTATTTTAATAAGTCAAGTTTTTTTTGTTACTTGCACTTGTAAAAATGCCTACTTTTGAAAGTGATAATATCGCAGAAAAAGAGAGCGAAAAAAGGTAAATTGTTAACGTTTAAAAATTAATTATAACAAAAATGAAAAAAGTAGTAAATTTCCTAGCAGTTACAGGGTTTATGTTATTAGGGACAGTTTCAACTTATGCACAAGAAGCAGAAGTAGCGTCAAAAGGATTTCGTCAAGAATTAAAGCAACGTTTTATTGAGGGAGGTCCTGAGTTTATGGGGATTGTATTAGTGGTGTTGATTTTAGGATTGGCAATTGCAATTGAAAGAATTATTTATTTAAATATGTCAACAACAGGTACTAAGAAATTAGTAAGTAATGTTGAAGAAGCTTTACAGTCAGGAGGTATAGAGGCTGCAAAAGAAGTATGTAGAAATACTAAAGGGCCAGTTGCTTCTATTTTCTATCAAGGTTTAGAAAGAGCAGATGAGAGTTTAGAGGCTGCTGAGAAATCAGTAATAGGTTATGGAGGTGTGCAAATGGGATTATTAGAGAAGAATGTATCTTGGTTATCTTTATTTATTGCGTTAGCACCGATGTTTGGTTTCATGGGGACAGTAATTGGTATGATTGGAGCATTTGACTCTATCGCAGTTGCGAATGATATTTCTCCAGCAGTAGTAGCAGGAGGTATTAAAGTAGCTTTATTAACAACGGTATTTGGTTTGATCGTAGCGATTATATTACAAGTATTCTATAATTATATCATTTCTAAAATTGATAGTATCGTTAATAACATGGAGGATGCATCAATTTCATTAATAGACTTATTAGCTAAGTATAAAAAGTAAGAAGAAATGAAGAAAAATAGTTTAATATTAAAATTAATTGTAGGTGTCATATTCCTTTTAGCAATAATAGGGATGTATATGATATTTACGGCTGGGGCTCCTGAGTCGCCAGAAATGGCTAGTGCAACATCATTTGTTGTAAACTTATCAATAGTATTATTGATAGTGACAGTGTTGTTAGTGATTGGATCATCAATTTATACGTTAATTATACATCCAAGATTATTAAAGGGAGTTTTGATAAGTTTAGTAGCGTTTGTTGCTTTGTTTGTAGTGTCTTATGTGTTAGCAAGTGATGCTCAGATGTTTGGAGCAAATGGAGAAGCGTTATTAAAGGGGAATAATGTCGCTATGGTGTCAAAATGGACAGGAGCAGGATTAAATTTTAGTTATATTTTATTAGCTATTGGTGGTTTATTCTTTGTGTATGACATGATAAAAAGTTTAATTAAATCATAAAAAAGTTATGGCAAGAAGAGAAAATCCAGAGATTAACGCAGGTTCAATGGCAGATATCGCTTTCTTGCTTCTAATCTTTTTCCTTGTAACGACAACAATGGATGTTGATTCAGGGATTCCTATGAAATTAGCTCAAAAGTTACCACCAGATGCAGTACCGCCTAAAGTAAAGGAAAAGAACGTTTTTGAGATTAACATCAATAAAAATAATGAATTGTTAGTTGAAGGTGAGTTAATGGAGTTGAAAGACTTAAAAAAGGCAGCGTTGGCTTTTATTGACAATGGTGGAGGTTTAGGTAATGAAGAGAAACCATGTGATTATTGTAATGGGGCGAAAGATCCTCAATCATCAGATCACCCAAATAAAGCTATTATAGCAATAACAAGTGATAGGGAAACTTCATATGGTACTTATGTGTCAGTTAGAGATCAGCTGTTGTCGGCTTATTCAGATTTGAGAAATGAATTGGCTAAGAAACGATACGGAAGAACTTATAACGAAATGGAGGAAGAGTTTAAAGATGGAGGTAATAAAAATAAGGAATTAGAAGTTAAGGTAAAGGATATTAAAGATAGTTATCCTCAAATTATTACGGATATTGATATTGAAGGAACACATTAATAACTAAAAACAATAAAAGTATGTCTAAGTTTAAAAAAAATAAAAAAGGAATGCCAGCATTATCTACGGCTTCTTTACCTGATATTGTATTTATGTTATTATTCTTCTTCATGGTTACTACAACAATGAGGGAAACTGATTTGAAAATCAGCAATCCACGTTTGCCAAGTGCTACGGAAGTTAAAAAACTTAAACGTAAGAGTTTAGTAAGTACAATATATGTGGGGAAAGCTAAGGATAAGAAATATGGTAATTCTTATAATAGAATTCAATTAAATGATAAGATATCAACTCCGGATGATATTCGTGCATTTATTTTGAATGAAAGAAATCATGTTTCTGAACCAGAAATTCCTTTTATGACAACTTCTATTAAGGCAGATAAAGAGTCTAATGTTGGTACATTAACGGATATCCGTTTAAAGTTACAAGAGGCTGAGGCTTTAAAATTAAGTTTATCTGTACATAAAGGAAGTAGTATAAAAAAATAGAATTTTTTATATAATAAAATAATGAAGGTGTCTAAGTTTTAGACACCTTTTTTCGTTCAAAATTAATAAAATGCAAAAAAAAATATTTATATCCATAGAAGAAGTTAAACGTAAATTAGAACGTTATTGTATATATCAAGACCGTTGTCATAAAGAAGTGGAGCAGAAAATGTTTGAGTATGATTTAATAGAAGAGGTTAAAGTAGAAGTTCTATTACATTTAATGCAACATAATTTTTTGAATGAAGAACGTTTTGCAAAAAGTTATGCCAGAGGAAAGTTTAGAATAAAGAAATGGGGGAAACGTAGAATTATAAGAGAACTAAAATTTAGAGATATCTCTGATTACAATATAAAAATTGCTTTAAAAGAAATAGATGAGGAAGAGTATTATCAAACATTAGTAGAAATAGCAACTAAACGTAATAATACTATTTCTGAAAAAAATAAATTTAAACGTAAGAAAAAATTAATAGATTACTTGATGTATAAAGGCTTTGAGTCGGATTTAATTTATGATATTGTAAATGAACTTGAATAGCAATTTTTTTATTTAATTAAAAATATGTATTTTTACAAATTAATTTTAAACTCTTTTTAAATTGTTTAAGAGTTTAAGAATCAATTTAATAGCAATGTTTTTTTGATACTGATTTTAGAATCAGATTTAGAAAAATATTATAAAAATATAAAATATATGGGTTGTAGCAGTTGTTCAACTGTCAAAAACGAGACTTCAAAAGGATGTAAAAACCATGGGAGTTGTAGTTCCACAGGATGTGGTAGCAGTAAATTAAGTGTTTTTGATTGGTTGTCAAATATGTCTTTACCAACAGGTGAAGAAGAATATGATATTTACGAAGTTTCATTTAAAAACGGTCGTAAGCAGTTTTTTAAAAATATTGAGAATTTAAAATTGTCAATGGGGGATGTGATTGCAGTTGAAGGTTCACCAGGGCATGATATAGGTGTAATTTCTTTAAAAGGAGAGTTGGTTAAGACTCAGATGAAAAAGAAGAAAATTACAGAAGATAGTGATGAGGTGAAAAAGATATTTCGTATAGCATCTCAAAAAGATATTGATATTTGGCGAGAAGCACAAGATAGAGAAATTGAAACACAACGTAAGGGACGTGAGATTATTGTTGAGTTGGGTTTACAGATGAAATTATCTGATGTTGAATATCAAGGGGATGGTAAGAAGGCAACATTTTATTACACGGCTGATGATAGGGTTGATTTTAGACAGTTAATTCGTAATTTAGCAAGTGAGTTCTCTATTCGTGTAGAAATGAAGCAAGTAGGTATGCGTCAAGAGGCTGCACGTCTTGGGGGGATAGGCTCTTGTGGTCGTGAGTTGTGTTGTTCTACTTGGTTGACAGATTTTAGAAAAGTTAATAATACCGCTGCTCGTTATCAGCAGTTGGCTTTAAATCCTTTAAAGTTGGTTGGGCAATGTGGTAAGTTAAAGTGTTGTTTGAATTATGAATTAGATACTTATTTAGATGCTTTAAAAGGGTTTCCTCGTCATGATGTGCGTTTAAAAACTGAAAAAGGTGAAGCCTCTTTTGTTAAGAAGGATATTTTTAAGAAGTTACTTTGGTATGCTTATAAGGATGAGTATTTCAAATGGTATAAACTAACATTAGAGCAAGTTAATGAAATTATCAAATTAAATAAATCTAATCAGTTAGCATTGCCTTTAGAAGAGTATGAAATTGAAAATCTTGAAGAAAAGAAAATAACTTTTGAAGATGCAGTAGGTGAAGATAGTTTAAATCGTTTTGATTTACCTAAAAAATCTAAACGAAAAAAATCTAAAAAAAATAAGCGGGTTAAGGTTAATCAACAAAATCAATTAACAGAACAACAAAAACCAGTAAATAATCAACAGGGGGGAGATCAACAGCAACAACATAATAAGTCAAATGATAAGATTGATAATAAAAATCAGTCATCAAATAAAAAATATAATAAACGAAATAATCGTAGAAAACCTAATAATAATGCCAAAAATCAAGGGGATAATAAGTAATATTTGTGTTTTACTTATAGTGATGAGTATTATTTCATGTGATGAAAAGCGTGTTTTTGATAAGTATAAACCTGTTGAGGATATTGGTTGGTCAAAAGATGCTAAAATAGTGTTTGATTTTCAAGTGAAGGATACTTTAAATAAGTATGACTTATTTATTAATTTAAGAAACAATAATGCTTATGAATTTAGTAATTTGTTTATAATTACTAAATTAAAGTTTCCTGATAATAAAATGGTTATAGACACTTTGGAGTATCAAATGACAGATAATTTCGGAAAGTTTCTTGGGCAAGGTTTTTCAGAGATTAAAGAAAATAAATTGTTTTATAAAGAGCATATAGTATTTCCTTTAAAAGGAAATTATACAATTTCAATAGAGCAAGCTATGCGTAAAAACGGAGATGTAGATGCTCTAAAAATATTAAAAGGTATAACTGAGGTCGGTTTTAGAATAGAAAAGTAATAAAAAAATAAAAATCATGGGAGAATTCGGTAAATATATTAAGTGGTTTTGGAAAATATTTATAGGAGGTGTTTTGTTTGTATGTTTAATATTCCTATTTGCATCTTGGGGAATATTTGGTAAATTACCTACATCAGAAGAATTAGAAAAACCTAAAAGCGATTTGGCAACTGAAATCATATCATCAGATGGTAAAGTGTTAGGTAAGTATTATATTAATGCAAATAGAATACCTGTTAGATACGAAGATTTACCTAAGGATATTATAAAAGCATTAGTTTCTACTGAAGATGAACGTTTTTATGCACATTCAGGTATTGATTTTTATGCGACAGGTAGAGCATTAGCTTTTTTAGGAAAAAAAGGAGGGGCAAGTACCATAACACAACAGTTAGCAAAAAACTTATTTCACAAACGTGAGAATAAGAATATATTTCAGAAAATAATTCAAAAAATTAAAGAGTGGATTATAGCAATTAGATTAGAGCGTCAATATACCAAGCGTGAGATTTTAACAATGTATTTGAATAATTTTGACTTTCTATATAACGCAGTGGGTATTGATTCTGCGGCACGAATTTACTTTGGAAAAAGTCCTAAGGAATTAGATGTCCAAGAATGTGCTATCTTAGTAGCTATGCTTAAAAATCCATCATATTTCAATCCACATAGAGAGCGTAGTAAAGAACGTACAAAAAATAGACGTAATGTAGTTTTTGCTCAAATGGAAAGAAATGGTGTTTTGAGTACCAAGGAAAAAGACTCCTTACAAAAATTACCTTTAAAAATTAACTTCACTCCTGAGAGTCATAATGATGGATTGGCAACTTATTTTAGAGAACATCTAAGAAATGAATTAAAAAAATGGGCAGAAATAAACAAAAAAAATGATGGTAAATCTTATGATATTTACCGTGATGGGTTAAAGATATATGTAACAATAGACTCACGTATGCAACAATATGCTGAGGAGGCTATTCAAGAACATATGGCTAATCTTCAAAAATATTTCTTTGCAGAACAAAAGTATAATAAAACAGCACCTTTTTATGATGTTGATAAAAAGGATATCAAGCGTATTTTACAACAATCAAAAAAGCGAACTCATTTTTATAGATTGTTAAAAGAGGAAGGGAAGTCAGAAGATGAAATAGAAAAGATTTTTAACACAAAGAAACCAATGAGAGTTTTTTCTTGGAAAGGAGATAGAGATACAATTATGAGTCCATACGACTCTATTCGTTATCATAAATTCTTTTTACGTTCAGGTTTGGTGTCTATTGAGCCTCAAACTGGGCATATTAAAGCATGGGTTGGAGGTGTTAATAACAGATATTTCAAATATGATGCCGTACAACAACAAAAACGTCAGGTAGGGTCTACCTTTAAACCATTTGTGTATGCTACGGCGATTAATCAGTTAAAATACTCGCCTTGTGACCAATTTCCTAATACCTTATACACCCTTTCAAAAGATAAATACGGAATGGATAAGGATTGGACACCAGAAAATTCAGGTGGAAAATATGGAGGTATGCTAACTCTAAAAGAAGCCCTAGCAAACTCTGTCAATGTAATTACTGCAAGGTTGATTGACAAAACAACGCCAATTAACGTGGCTCGTTTGGCTAATTCTGCGGGTATTGAAACAGAAATAGAGCCAGTTCCTTCAATAGCCTTAGGTACTATTGATTTATCACTCCTAGAAATGACTAATGCTTATGCAACATTTGCTAATAAAGGAATGCATATTACACCTATGATTATTGAGCGAATTGAAGATAAAAATGGTACAGTGTTACAAGAATTCGTGCCAAAATCAAAAGAAGTACTTAATGAAGAGTCTGCTTATGTGATTTTAAATTTAATGCAAGGTGTAACTGAAAAAGGTTCAGGAGCACGTTTGCGTACAACCTATGCACGACCTAAATTCCTGACAGGCTATCCGTATAAGTTTACCAATGAGATTGCAGGTAAAACAGGAACTACTCAAAATCAGTCTGATGGGTGGTTTATGGGAATAGTACCTAACTTAGTTACGGGGGTTTGGACTGGTGGTGAAGACCGTTCAACTCACTTTAAATATATTGATAAAGGGCAAGGTGCATCAATGTCTTTACCAACTTGGGCTATTTTTATGCGTAAATGTTATAAAGATGAAACCTTAAAAATTAGTAAAGAAGATTTTGAAAAACCAGATGAACTAACCATTGATGTAGATTGTGAGGAATCCAAAGAAGGAGAAACAGATGAGGGTAAAGAGAAAAAGGAAGAAGAAAATAATGATATTGAAGACTGGGGAATGTAGGTAACCATATAATTTTTTACTCATATAAATTGGAGTAGGTACATCTTGTTTTATTAAATTCACAATAAAACTAATAAATTATTAATAATTTATTAAGGGCGTTTTGTTATAGAAATTTCATAGAAATAACGAAGGAAAAACGAAGGAAGACCTTTAAATAAACAGTAATCAAAGTCTTTGAATTATTGAAAATATAATAATGGGATTGGATGTACTCAGTAAACTTACCTAAACACATTAGGTATTAATAAAATCAATAATTAAACAAAACTAATGAAGATAATTTCATACAACGTAAATGGTATTCGTGCCGCAATAAAAAAAGGATTTCTAACTTGGTTACAATCTGCAAATCCTGATGTAATTTGTATTCAAGAAACCAAAGCACAAGAAGAACAACTTAATAAAACTGACTTTGAATTAGCAGGATACCCTTACCAATATTGGTTCTCTGCTCAAAAAAAAGGATATAGTGGGGTCGCTATCTTCTGTAAAGAAGAACCTAAGCATATTGAATACGGTACAGGAATTGAAACTATGGATTTTGAAGGGCGTAATCTTCGTGTAGATTTTGAAAATGTATCTGTAATGAGTATGTACTTACCTTCTGGAACGAACGATGAACGTTTAGGATTTAAGTATAATTATATGGATGAAATATTAGATTATCTTACTGAGTTACGAAAAAAACTTCCCAATTTAGTAGTTTGTGGAGATTATAATATATGTCATAATGAGATAGATATACACAACCCTAAGATTAAAGTTTCAGGCTTCTTACCAGAAGAACGTTTGTGGTTAGGAAAATTTATAGATAGTGGCTTTATAGATAGTTTCCGTTATCTGCACCCTGAAAGTCAAGAATATTCATGGTGGAGTTATCGTGCGAACGCCAGAAACAACAATAAAGGCTGGCGAATAGATTATAATATGGTTACTGAACCATTGCAAAATAAAATTTCAAGAGCTTACATATTACCACAAGCCAAGCACTCAGATCACTGTCCGATTGTTGTAGAATTAAACTTTTAAGAATGAAAAACATCGTTTTATTATTATCATTTTTTACACTACATATGTTCTCTCAAACCCCTAGAATTAATAGTAAGGTTTTAGAAAATATCGTTTTAGAAGAAAATGATACACTTAATGCTATTGATTTAGAGCAAGATGTTGATACGCTTTCTATTGCAGATACAACAATAGTTGAAACACAAGAGTATTTTAATAATTACGATTTAAAGAAGATTGATAGTTTATTAACCGTAGCAAAATTTGATTCGCCTTTAATTGATAGTACAAAATATGTGATTAATAATAATGAAATTATTAGTAACATTAAACCTCTTGTTCCAACAGAAACGATGAAAGAACGACTCAAACTCATCAATCAAACAACACCTTTTCATTTAGAATACAATCCTGCTTTGGAAAATGTTATTAATAACTATGTAAAATATCGTAGTAAATTCTATCCGACTTTAATGGCTAGAGCAAAATATTACTTTCCAATTTTTGAACAATATTTATCTCAATATGATATTCCGTTGGAGATGAAATATTTAGCGATTGTAGAATCAGCATTACACCCAAAGGTTAAATCACGAGTAGGAGCAACAGGTTTATGGCAATTTATGTATTCCACAGGAAGACAATTCGGTTTAGATATAAATTCGTATGTAGATGAACGTCAAGACCCTATTAAATCAACCATCGCGGCTTGTAAATACTTAAAAGTATTACACAATATGTTTGATGACTGGGACTTAGCATTAGCAGCCTACAATTCAGGGCCCGGTAATGTTTTAAAGGCAATAAAACGTTCGGGGGGGCATAAGAATTATTGGAATTTACGCCCATATTTACCTTATGAAACTGCAGGATATGTACCAGCATTTTATGCAACAATGTATATTTTTAAATATGCAGATGAACTAGAGATACAATCCGAAAAACCTAATTATTATTATTTTGAAACCGATACTATTCAGTTAAAGCGTTCAGTATCTTTTAAAAATATTACTGAAAAAACAGGAATTTCACAAGAGATCTTAGAGATGTTAAATCCGAAATATAAAATCAATTATATTCCGTATGTAGAGGGTAAATATTTTTCTGTTCGTCTGCCAAGAAATAAAAGTTTTGAGTTCTTAGAAAAAGAACAAGATATTTATGCTTTGGCGGGTTATGATGAGTCGTTGCGAGAAAAACCTATGCCAAAATATGTGGCCGCAGAAAAAGGAAATCATATCAGATATAAGGTAAAAAGTGGGGACTATTTAGGGAAAATAGCCAAGCGATTTGGTGTAAAAGTAAAGCAAATAAAACAGTGGAATAATATGAGAAGTGTCCGTTTGAGAGTAGGGCAACGATTATTAATTTATCCGCGTAGAATGTAAAAAATGGAATAGTTTTTGTATTAAGAAGTACAAATTAAATATAATGTGGTGATGGATAAAATATTAGTTAAATATATCTATTTGATAATTTCTTTTACAATTATTTCTTGTGGTAATCACACTAAGAATAATGAAAAACAAAATAAAGTAGAATTTAAAAAAGAAAGTAAAAATAAAATACGAAATGATGAGTTGTCATTGAAAATTGGAGACTATCTTAAAACAAAGTTTTTGAATGAAGTAGATTTAAGAACTATGACTAAGGAAGATCGTAAATTTCAATTTTCTACAATTGACTTAAATGGTGATGGGGTTAATGAAATATTTGTTTATCTGAATTCAGTTTCTTTTTGTGGTTCAGGTGGTTGTACTTTTTTACTCTTGGATAATAGTTTTAATTTAATAACAAAATTTACAGTTACAAGAACTCCTATATTGGTAAGTGAAAAAGTAAAAAATGATTGGAATAAATTGTATCTATTTTCTGATGGATATAGAGAAATAATATATAACAAGAAGATGGGGTCATACCCAACAAATCCATCATTAGAAGATAAAATGAATGAAAACCTAAACAATCAAGAACATATTATAAGATTGTTTGATTCTGAAAATCAACCTAATATATATTATTAGAGAGTGTTAACCTTAGAATAATATACAAATTAATAGTTCTATACTGTAATTCTTTAAAAAATATTATTAATTACTTTATAGCAGATTAAAGAAATAGTGTTTAGTTTTTATTAAATATGATACCTAAATTAATAAATAAATGAAAAAAATAGTTTTACTATTAATGGCAATGTCTTTAATATTGTCATGTAAGAAAACAGATAAGGATAATTCAAAGGAGGAAGAGCGTATTTTACCAAGCTCTGTTGGGCATTCTAATATGATTTTAACCGTTACAAAAGCTTCTTTTTGGGATGGAAAAATAGGCGATGAGATACGTAAAGTTTTTGGAGAGCATCAAGTAGGTTTACCACAACCTGAAACTTTGGTGTCAATGACACAAGTTGA
>PDWI01005828.1_pt1 | contig 15730 bp, 17 predicted proteins | sample 1430891 | NCBI WGS metagenome assembly PDWI01 (sample SAMN01162508, study PRJNA174530) | Oral metagenome, whole genome shotgun sequencing project. | biome: Marine environment; feature: Marine mammal; material: Swab sample of the gingival sulcus; isolation source: swab sample of gingival sulcus...
AACAAAATTCAAAGCCTTTGTTAATGAAATTGAAAATAACTCTGATGGTTTAACAAACGATTTTAAATATCAACTTGCAGACTTAAAAATTCTTAAACAAGGGATAGATGGTAGAACTTATGAAGACCTAAAATTTATAGAGAAATTTTATCTTTTTTCAGTTAAAGAATTTTATGAAACAAAAAATCAAAACAGATTTAACTATAATAAAATGCCTAATTATTTTAAAAAAAGAATAGAAAATGAATATATAAAACTAATTACTGGTGAGTATAATAATAACTCTATAAGTGAGAAATTAAAAAATATATCAAATGAGAGTGTTAAAGAAGATGTAGTAGATTATTCTTTAATTAAAAACAACAAACATAACTACGCACTAATTAAAATGGTAGCTTTTTTAGATGTTACAGGTAGAAAAGATTTAGTTGATGAAGTCGTTAATCAAAAATCAATAGCCAGTGCTTGGAGAGTGATGAAAGATAATATACCTGAAGAAGAGTTAGTTAATGATTTTATAAATATGGATGACTCAAAGTTTTTAGAAAGAAGAAATGAATTAAAAAAGTCGCTAAGTTCCTTAAAAACTGGACTAGAAGAAATTTGTAGTAAGCATCAGAGTAAAGACTATATAAAAGAAAAGGAAGTAGAAAGTATAAATAACTACGAAGTAGAAGAGGATTTAGAAATGGAAATGTAAAATGACCTTTAGAGGGTCTTTTTTATTTTCATAAAAGTAAAAATGATTTATAATTAGGAGGAACAAAAAAATGGAGAAGGAGCAAATTATAACAATGATAGTAAGTTTTGTATTTTTAACAGGTGGTATCACTTCGATGGCAAAGGGTGATTTAATTACATATCTTTTATGGTTGTTTGGAACAATTATAATTATATTTTTACTTAATTTATTGAGTAATAGAGGTATTAAAAAGAAGATAGGTGATACTAAAAATAATGGTTCTATAACAAGTCAGTTAGGAAACACTAAGGAAAGTGGTTCTATTACAAGTCAGCTAGGAAACACTAAGGAAAGTGGCTCAATAACAAGTCAGTTAGGAAACACTAAGGAAAGTGGTTCTATTACAAGCCAGTTAGGAAACACTAAGGAAAGTGGCTCAATTACAAGTCAACTAAGAAATCACTTAGGTAATACCAAAGATAAAGGTTCGATTACAAATCAGATAGAATTTACTAATGATAATATAATAAATCAAATAGGTATAAGTAAAGAAAAGATACTAGAAAAAATAGGTTCAACTGAAAAAGGAAGTATAGCATCTAAGATAGATAATAATTCTGTAATACTTGGTGAACTTAAAAATAAAGAAGAAGAAAGACTATCGCTTTTATATTCAGTAAAAAATAATGTGGGTGATAGCTTACTACATTTAGAACAAGTTATAACACAGTATAAGCAAATATATAAGGAATTAATAGATGCTAATAAGAAAATTATTTACTTAGAGTCTAAACTTAAAGAAGCAAATAAAAAGATTGAGGTTTTACTTTCTGAAAAGGAAAAAGAAAAAAATATTGATTATTGTTTTGGTAATGAAGATAATGAATTAGAATTATAAATAATGCCAAAAACATTGAATAATAGGCACTTTAGGTGTATAATAGTATTAGAAGAAGTATATATAGGAGATGTTATTATGGAAGATAAATATAACTATAAAATAACTTTTGAATTTAAAGACGATATAGATAGTGATGAACTTAAAAAAGTTAAGGCTGAGATAGATGACTGGAAGGAAAAATACCACATTAAACAAGTAGGTGATGATGAGTATAGAAGGATAGGAAACAACCCTTCAATGCAAGATGACTTTGCAGATGTTTCTTTCTTTTACATTATTTTAGAGTCTGATTATATAAAATATTTTAAAAAATTAGAATACTATGATATGCTTGAGGAAAAGTTAGATGTCGCAGTATAATAAATGGGAAAATGGTGTATTTTTAACATTTGATTTTCCTATAAATGACTTAAAAAAATATTATTCTTATAAGTCGCCACAAAATGCTTATACAGTAATTAGAAAATACCTTGTTAAAAATGGGTTTGAAGCATTAGGAGATAGTGATTATAGAAATTATAATATTGATAAATTGCAAACATTAAGATTACTTAATAAATTTTCAAAAAATAATAAATGGTTTCCTTTTTGTTTAGATAAATTAGATATAGCACCTAATTTAGAAAAATTAGACGTTTCACCACAAATTAAATTACTTGGAGATGAAACTTTTAAAAATTTGAAAGAAAAAGAATATAAACAAATAAGCAAAACAGAGAAAAATAGCAATAATACATTAAGTAAAAAAGGAAAATCACACGAAGATTATTTAGAGAATTTAGATTTATCAGAACAACTGAATCTATTAATTAAACTTAAAGAAAAGATTATTAAAGAAAAAAATATTAATGCTGAAAAGAGAGATAAATTTAATAAACTTTTTGAAGATATGAAACGTGAAATAAATAAAGCTAGAGATAAAAAAGAAACTTATAAAGAACTTGAAGAAGATAATGAATTAGAGTTATAAATAACACTAAAAAATAAAAGTAGGAGAAATATTATGAATAAAGAAAGAATATTCGGATTTTTATTAGCAGTAGTATTTTTTGCAGCTATTGCAGCATTTGTTTTTACAAATAAAGATAATACTAAAGAGATTGCTAAAGAGTCGGAAACTAGCACTATTGCAGTAGAAACTACTACTACACTAGCTACTACCGAAGCACAAACAACTACTGAAGTAGTTTATACTGAAAAGAGCTTCGAAGAAAAAATAGCACTTGAAAAAATAACAGAAACTACTACTAAAGCCTTGGTAATAGAAACTACTACAAAGGCTATATACGAAGAAAAAGTAGAGGAAGTAACAAAGGATGTAAGTAAAGAGGTAGCTAAGGTAGAAGTTGCGACACAAACAGTTGCACCTACTACTAAGGCGGTAGAACCACCTAAGGAAGTTAAAGAGGTAGCTAAGGAACAAAGAAAAGCTATAAAAGACTATGAAGAAGCTAATGGTAAGGAATATGAAATACCTGAAACTACTTGGGAAGATGGAAGAACCTTAGATGAAATTACTAAGGACTTTTATGTAACTGGTAGTGGTGATGATTTAGAAAATGTAAGTCCATTAAGTTGGGATACTGAAAATTATAATTTAGAAGATGGCTTTGAATTTTAAATATAACAAATAAAACAAAATAAATTCTTTATTCATTTAGATAGACGACTATGCGGTCGTCTTTTTAAATGCTTAAAAATATAAAGGAGAAAAAAAGAGATGAAAAGGATAATAAGTTTAGTTCTATGTTTACTACTTCTTTTTTCAGTCAGTACTTACGCTGATGAAGATAACGCTGATAGTGGTGGTAATGTAGGACAATCACACGCTAATCACGGTTTTTATAGAACAAGTCAAAATATGTGGAAGGTAAGTGTTTATGTAGGTAAAAAAGATACTACTAATTTAGGTGGTAGCATTGATGATTTTTATAGAATTGGTAAACCTGTTTTCATACAAGGATTTAATAATTTTATAAGTGGTTATACAATAATTAGTAGTCCTTATAATAAGTTCGATTATTTAAAGGGTAAAAGGGTTAAAATAGTAGATTATAATAATGATGCACCTAGGATAATTCGAGCGGATGCACCAGCGATACCAGTAAGTCATAATGGGAACATCGAAGCAGTTAAAGCCTACTTTGGTAATACAAGTACATTAAGACTTGTACTTGATGCAGCTGGTCGTAGTATAGGTATGGATGTTAAAGACTATCTAATTAGACTTATTTTTGAGGTAGAAGGAAAACTTAAGAAATTAAGTGCTGATGAAGTAATGCCTAAGGTAGTAGGTGGTAAAGCCTTAAATAAAGTGCCATATCTTATTATGTATGAGCCTATTGCGGTTACTTATCTTAGAAGGGATAAGGGCGGCAGACTAAATGCTGTAGCCTATACAGCTACTGAATACGCTCTAACAAATGGAAATACTTTTAACTGGAATAATAGTAGGATGATTCGTCCGCCATTTCAAGACGTAAATAAACTTACTAATAGACAACTTCCAGCTAGTGTAGTTCTTAAAAAATCCTGGTTAGGATATAAGGCGGTAGAACCTGATAGCGTTCATAACTGGGGAGATAGAAAGATAATAGAGGGCGGTGGCTTTGGTATGAGGTTTTTAAGTGCTAGAAAAAGCGAACTTAAATCTGCGTATATAACTAGCTCGGATACAGTGTATAGAACTGATACAGATGTTATTACAAGCCTAAAAGTGCATACAAAACATCGAAGTAATAGAATAGATAAATTTAATCCTCTTAATAGAGCTAAAGTTACCTTTGATATAGGTGGAAAAAAAGCTACACATACTTTTATACTTCCTGATGGTGGTGAGTGTTATAGCTTTGTAAAATGGCATACACCAAAAAATGCTGGAGAAGTAACTATAACAGTAACTCCTTCTAGGGGTCTTTACTTTGATGATGGTAGTAATAAAAAGGTCATAAAGGCTAAGATACTTAATTTAAGTAGTAGACGACCGCCTGACCCTGAAGCGAATGATAAAGGTGAAATATTTGACTTTAAAAATTTACCAACACCTACAAGAACTGAAAGGAAAATAGCTACGTGGCACGAGTATATAGCTAGTTGGCATACATACTGGGTAGATAATGGCTGGTGGGTTGATGATGAAGATAAACCTAAAAATCCTGATGGTACTTATCAGAAAAAATGGCATTATGACTGGGATGATGAAGGCTGGTGGGATTGGAGTAAAAAAACTTACTACCTTAGTGCAGATGCTAATGTGAAAATAAAACCATCAGCAGAATGTCCTACACCTAAAAAAGTAGGTAGTAAATGGTATATGAAATCAGGATATTCTTTTAATACTGATTTAAACGTTTTTATAAGTACTAATGCACCTAGTACGAGTCATTATACAAGGGCAGGAAATGTAATATCAACGTTTCCTGAATTTAATTATGAAACATATCTTAGAGTACTAGAAAAACACGGAACAAATAGTTTTTATTTTAAAGAAAATATCTACTCGCAGTGGCTTGCTAGAAGCCATTTTACACCACTTTGGTTTCCTGATGGTGAGTACCGCCCATACTACGAAGTAATAGATATATGGACACCTGATGGAATGCTTAAAGTAAATGTAAGTGATAGTATTAAGGTTAGAGGAAATATATATGATGACTGGCACATATCAGCAGAAGAAGTTAATTAAGAGAGGTAAAATATGATGCATTATATTTTTATAGGTTTAGTATTAGTATTAGGTATTTTTGCTTTATTTTATTTAGATAGAGTAGGTGAGGATTCTAATGTTAAGACTAAAGGTAAAAAACAATTATATAGTAGTGATGCTAGTGATTTTGTAAATGTTTTTGATATAGCAAATAATACTTTAGTAACGAGGGATGGTTTTATAATAAAATTTCTTAGAATCTATCCTATAAGTATTGAACTATTTACTGATAGAGAAAAGGAAGTGCTTAAAAACAATTTATCGGTAGAGCTTAGTAAAGAGGATTTAGAGTTTAAATTTTTATCTTTTTCTCGTCCTGTTGATATAAGTCCTGTGCTTGAAAATTTACAACTTAAGTTAAGTGAAACAGCTAATACTAAAAGACGCGAACTACTAAGAGCTGAAATAAAAGAGCTTACAAAGTATGCCCTTAGTGGTGAAGTAGTAGAGCGAAGGTTTTATTTTCAGATATACGCTAAAGATACTACTGTGGGTAAAAGGGTACTTGAAAATAAATTAAATCACATTAAATTAGCTTTTTCTTCAGCTACATTAAAATGCGAAGAGGTTAATGATAAAGAAATAATACAAATATGTAACTTAATAAACAATCCTAGATACGTACACTTAGAAGAATAAGGAGTTTTAAATGAGTTTTAGTTTAAAAGAAAAGAAGTTAGCGAAAGAAGAAGAGAAGAAAAAAATAATGTTAGAAGAAGGAAAGGTTGCTAAAAAAGAGAAAAAACCTAAAAAGTCTTTATTTTCTAAAAAGACAAAGGAAGTAGAAAAAAAGCCTAAAAAACTTAGTGTTAGTGGTGAAGTTATAAATGATAAAATGACTTATAAAAAAGAAACTAAACTTAATACTATGTTACTTAATGTGATTTCTCCTATGGGTATTAAATTTAGTAGAAATGATTTTTTAATAGGAGAAAATAAAGCATCGATGTTTGGTGTAGTTGATTTTCCGTCTATTACTAACTATGGATATTTAAGTAAATTAACATCGATACCTGGAGCCGTTACAAGTATTCATTTTAAAAGTATATCCTCTGGTGAACTTCTAGGCGACCTTAGAGCAAATATAAAAGAAAAAGAAGCCATAGCTGAAGGAACTAATGATTATCTTGAAAAGAAAAGATCGACTGAGAGTGCTGAAAACTCTAAAAAACTTCTAAAACAGATTGATGATGCTGGTGAAAAAGTAGGTCTTATGAGTACTTTAATAATGCCTTTTTCTCCTGATGATAAGTTTAGTGAGGTTACAAGTAGGGTTAAAACAAAGGCTATGTCGGCTAATGTACGGATAAGAAATTTAAGTTTTATTCAAGAAAATGCTTTTAAAGCTCTTAGTCCTTATTATACGACTGAAAAAGAGGTAAGTGAGTACTTAGATAGGGTAATGCCTTTGTCGGCTTTTATTGGTGGTTTTCCGTTTTCTGATACAGGGTACAGAGATGAGGTCGGTTCTTATATTGCAAGAGATTCTAAAGGTGGTCTTGTGATGCTTGATATGTGGAAGCGTAGTAATGATAGGACAAATTCTAATATTGTAATAATGGGTATGCCTGGTGTTGGAAAAAGTACTGCTATAAAACATATTATACTTAATGAATATATGAATGGTACTAAAATAGTAATAATTGACCCTGAAGCAGAATATGTAGATTTAGTTAAAAACTTAGATGGTGATATCATTAATTCAGGCGGTGGAAAAGGGAAAATCAATCCTTTACAAATAAGAGCCATACCAAAAGATGATGATGTTAGTGATGATATAAGTGATGATATGCCTGATATGGCACTGTACCTTAAAACTGTAGAAACCTTCTTTAAGCTTTATTTAGATGATAGCGATAGCTTAGTAATAGCAACATTAAAGGAGATGATTATAAAAGTTTATAAGCTGTTTAGTATTACTTTTGATACAGATGTAAGTAATCTTGAAGCTAAAGATTTTCCAACTATTAAAGATTTATACGAACTTATACTCAAGGAAAAAGAAGTAGAAGAAGGAGAGCTTAAACTAAAGAATTTAGAGAAGTTAGAAATTCTACTTAAAGATATAGCGGTAGGTGCTGATAGCTATCTTTTTAGTGGTATAAGTACGATTGAACATTCATCAAATGCTATATGCTTTGATACAAGTGATTTAACTAATATGGATGCTAAAACGAAAAGTACACAGTATTTTAATATTATGACTTATGCTTGGCAGATAATGAGTAAAAGCAGAGAAGAAAAAGTACTTTTAATATGTGACGAAGCCTACCTACTTATTGACCCTGATGTACCTGAAACGCTCAGCTTTGTTAGAAACATAGAAAAGCGTAGTAGAAAATATGAGAGTGCTATTGCTGTTATTTCTCATTCAGTTGTAGACTTTTTAGCTGAAAAAGTTAAAATGCAAGGTCAAGCAGTACTTGATACACCAACTTATAAATTTTTGATGGGAACAGATGGACAAAACCTTATAGAAACTAAAGAACTTTATAAGCTTGGTGATGCTGAAGAAGAACTACTTGAAGCTAAGAAGAGAAAACACGCTCTTGCTATGATAGGCTCTAAAAGACTTCAGATAGTATTTGAAATACCGCCTTATAAGTTTGAGTATTTTGGAGATAAGGGTGGTAGATAATGGTAGGTTCAAGTTTAAGTCTTGCTACTATATTAAAAGCACTTAGTACAGCAAAAACTGCTACGGATATAGCAAGTGATGAAAATTTTAGAAAACTAATATTAGGGATAGTTATTTTTATAGTTATGTTTTTTATTTTTATTATTTCTTCTTTTTATTACTTGCTAAATTCTCCAACTGATTACTTAAAAACTGTTTTAGGTTTTAGTGATGATAAATTAGCGAAAGTAGAGCTGATGAAGGATAAATACTCATCATTAATATATCTTGGGCAAGATGTAAGGGATATAGAGGATGGTTTTATTTATCCTTATCCATTAAATGGTAAAATAACTAGCTCGTATGGAAAAAGAACGTTTGTATATAATGAAAAAGTAATTAGTGGTTTTCACAGCGGTGTAGATATTAGTGGGGTTCATCACGATAAGATAATAGCCTTTGCTGATGGTGTTGTAGTATTTAGTGGTTTAAATGGTACTTATGGAAATTGCATTATTATAAGGCACGACAGAAAAAATGATACTTTTTATTCGCTGTACGCTCATATGTCAAAGAGAAGTGTTTTAGTTGATAAAAAGGTTAATCAGTATGACATAATAGGTCTAGAAGGTGGAGCTAAAGACGACCCAGGACACGGAAGAAGTACAGGGCATCATCTTCATTTAGAGATAAGAAAAGGTGCAAATAAGCGATCTAAATGTGTAAATCCTATAAACATACTTAAAAATGGGTTTGGTGATGAGGATATAGAAGAAGAAAAAGAAAAGTCTGATCTAACTGAAGAAGAAAACAATATACCTAAAGTAAGTGGTATTTATAATGAGTAAAGGAGTTTTTTGTGAATAAAAAGAAAAAGCAACAATTTGTTATTATTTTAGTAGTAGGTTTAATTAGTATGATTTTAATGATTAAGTTTATAGCTTATAAAAATAATGATGATAAAAATAACTTAAAAACGAAATCTAGCGAAATTACTACTAAGATAGAAGAATTAACAGAAGATAAATTTTTAAGTGAAGAAGAATTTTTTGAAGATAAACCTGAAGGTGTAATCATAGATGGTAAAGAAGTTTTTTATGAAGAAGATACACCACTTAATGATTTTTTTAATAAGCAACTAAAGTGGATGGAAGCAGATGAAGAAGGTGACATATGATTTTATATATAACAAGTGAAGATAATGAAAATATTTTTGATAAAGCTGTAAGCGAAAATGAAGTAATGGATAAATTCATAGGTAAATTTAGCTTAGAAAAAATATTAATCGAAGATATGGCTAAAATAGGACACTTTAACACTGTTATCATTGACCTATTAGCTCTTAAAGATGATGAAAATTCTTTTTTAATGGCATTAGATACTTACTTAAAGATAGGTGAATCAAAATTAATTATTTTAGCTAATAGACTTGAAAGAGATGATATTTTATTAGAAAAAATAATAGCCTTAGGTTTTTATAATATAATTATCGAAAAAGATTATGATATTTTTATAGAAGAAGCTAAAAGACTTCTTTTGACTGATAAGAATAGAGAAGAAGTGCTTAATATGATAGGTATTTATGAAGAAGAAGTAGAGGAAGAAAAAGTATCTAAAAAGTCATATACTTTTCTTACAAAAGAAAAAATTATAGCTACTTTTTCTTCAAGAGAATTTTCAGGCTGCACAAGTCTTTCTTTTCAGTTAGCTAACTTTTTAGCGACAAATGGTGCTAAGGTTGTTTTTATTAGCAATATTAATAATGAGGAAGAAAAAGTTAAATTTAAAGTTTTAATGAAGTATTATAGAATAAGAAAAGTAAACGATAATTATTATAAGCATAAAAACTTTGAAATATATACAAATGAGTATAGTGATATTAATTATAGTAATACTAATTTTATAATAATTGATATGGGTGTTTTTAGTGAAGAAAATTATAATAATCTAAGTGAAAATAGAGAAAATATTTTAATAAGTCATTCACAACCATATGAATCAAGTTTAAGTGCTAAGATAGTACAAAAATATGCTTTTAACTCGGTTATATTACAATCTTGTAGTGATGATAAAAAACCTGGTGTAAGTAGAATGTTTAAAAATAATGATACATACTTTTCTCACTATGCACCATCGTTATTTAGTGATAGTAATTTTTCTCTATTTAAAAATGTACTTAGTGAGTATATAATAGAAGTCTAGGAAGGAGTGATTTTATGGAATTAGCAAGAACTGAAGAAGAAATTTTTGATAAGTTAGAAAATTTATACAAACTCTATAAAATTAATGATAATATCTATGAGGAAAGGGAACGATTAAAAATAGCAATATATTCTATACTTTGGACTTGTTCGCACTCTGTTGTAGATGTGCTTAAGGCTAATGATAGAAAATTTGATATGTATATGGAGTCTATACTAAAATATAGGGATTTAAATTTATTGGTAAGTTTTGAAAAAGTAGTGTAATAATAAATATAAGTAACAAATATGATAAAAATTAAAAAGAGCGTAATGCTCTTTTTTTCGTGCCTATTTTTAAGGACTAAGGAGAAAAAAGATGAAAACATTTAGTAAACTGTATGATGAATTATTTGAGAGTGTGAAGTTTGAAGGTATTAGTATTTTCGCTAAAGTTATTTATTCACGTATGCTTAGTAGAGTTAATCTATCAAAAATTAATAACTGGATAGATGAAAGTGGAGAAGTATATATAATTTTTAGTGTAAAAGAAGTAATGAAAACTTTAGGTTGCGGTAATCAAAAAGCTGTTAAAGTATTAAAGGAATTAGAGAGTATTGGATTTATTAAAAAGAAACGTCAAGGTGGTGGTAAAGTAAATCTAATATATGTAAAGGATGTATTTGAAGAATCAGTAAGTGAAATAAAAGTAACTAAGGAAGAAAATAAACCTGGAGAAGTTTTCTTTATTAATGATTTAGGTAGTAATGTAGAAAAGAATAATATTGCTAATGAAAAGTTAGAAGATGAGCGAAGAGCCATTAATAAAGTATCTTATGTAAAGTGTGAAAATCACACTTCAAGAAAAAAAGACCAGGTTTATTTGAAGTGTGAAAATCACATTTCAACAGAAAATTTAGCTATATATGATAATATAAATACTAAAGACGAAGCGTTGGAGTGTGGAAATCACATTTTAAGAAGTGTGAAAATCACACCTAATGAAGTGTTAAAATCACACTTAAGTAATATAAATAATAATATATATAATAATAATATATATCCTATCAATCAATCTAGTATAATATATAATAATACTAAAGAGTTTCAAAATGGATTGATGGATAAACACAGCCATTTTGAAAAATTATTTAAACAAAATATTTGTTATGAAGATTGTTTGAAAAAATATGATGCTGATGATATTAAGCTGATAGATGATATTTTAAAAACTATGGTTGATGTTGCAAGTACTAGCAAAAAAACTATTAGAGTAAACTGTGAAGATAAACCAGTAGAAGTAGTTAGATCAATTTTTGAAAAAATTACATCTGAGAATATTGACTACATATTAGAATCAATAAATGGTTTTAGTGGTAAAATTAAAAATATTAGAGCTTATCTAATAACAACTATATATAACTCTTATATGACATATAACTCATATTTAGTTAGTAAAAATAATTATGAAAGAAAAAATAAATTAAACTTGCCTGAACAAGAGCATAAATATAACTGGGATGAAATTAATAGAAGAAATTTAGAGGAGTTAGAAAAAAGGTTAGAAGAAGATAAGAGAGAATCTAAAAAATTAGAAAAAAATATTGATGAGATAAAACCTAAACAAGTAAATTGGGAAGAAGAATATTTAAGAGAATTAGAAGAAAAATTTAAGAAAATAGTATAAAATATAAAAAATAATTATTAAGTGAAGAAGAAGGAAAAAATAAAATGACTAATATTTCATATTCAGATTTTGACGAAAAAATAATACAAATTTCAAGTAAAAGTGATGATATAAATACTATAATTAAGACTATAATATATCTAATTAATTTAAGTGAAAAGGAATTGGATATGTTAATGCTTGATGATATAGATGATGGATTTATAAAAGAATTAAGTGATGAAGAGAGTATAGATTCTTTAAGTGATGAATTATTAGTATATGCGAATGAATTACTTGAAAAAACATTAGATTATAAATGTGAAATGTTTATGAGAAATGTAAAGGAACTAAGTAGACTGAAAAAGAAAAAATTTGTTAAAATTAAAAATGAAAATAGATTTAGAAGAAGAGATAACACTGTCATTAAAAGAAAAGAAATAGCAAGGATATTAGTTGAGTCTACACTAAAAATAAGCATAGTAAGTAAACTTGGAGAAGTTAAAGTAAGAAATCTATATATTTATATAACATATACTGATTTTACAAAGAAAAAAATTAACTATGTAAAAGATATATTAAATAAAAATGGAACTAATACTAAATATAGTCTTGAAATTATAAAGAAAATAGGAAGGCTTATACCTATAATGAGTTATCCTAAGCTAGCTAAACTTCTTAATGATGATGGTATAGATATTACTAGACAAAGTATTTATAACATAGTTAAAAATAATATTACACCCAAAATACTTGAGTATGAAAAACAAACAACCTTTAATTATATGATGGGTACTAATGAAGGCGAGCCTAAAAAAGTCGTATCAACTTTATTTGTTGAATGGGATGGTCTTTTTATTGCTATTAAAGGGAGCGATAGAAGAAGCTCAAGAAGAGGACTTAAAAAGAATGAGCTTAAATTAGGAAAGGCATATATAGGATGGACTAAAAGATATGGTAAAGGTGATAATGCTTCTTACGCAACAAAAGATGCTTTATATGTATCAGGATTTGAAACATCTGAAGTGCTTAGGGAAATGTTAAACTCAAAAATAAGTGAAGTTTTTAATTATGCAAAAGTAGATCAAATAATTGTAGGTGGAGATGGTGCTAGCTGGGTATTTAATGATTATGATATTGACAATAGGGTTATATGTCAGTTAGATATGTACCATATTATATCTAATATAAATACTAATATAAAAGATAAGAAATTAAGAAGTGAGATTAAAAAGTTAGTATCAAAAAATAAATTTGTAGATATAATAGATTTGCTGGAAAAGAAAATGGATGAAACATTTTCATTAAAAACAAAAAGTGATTTAAGAGTTACTTATACATATTTTATCAATAATTTCAGTAAATTAAGAAGGTATAAGAATGTAATTTTTGTAGAGTTAGAGCAAGGCTTAGAAGCAAGGAATTTAGGCACAATGGAAACATCCATAAGAAGAGTACTAAAAGATAGGATGGGCGGTTCAGCTTGGTCTTTAGAGGGTGCTAGAGCTATGTCGACAATGCTATGTTTATATCACGAAGGAAATCTTGAAAAAGTACTTGATATAGTTTTTTCTGATGAATTTAAAATAGAACACCAAGATAAAAATATCGAAGAGTTAGTACAAGAGATAAAACAAGCTGAATATAAGCAGATAAGAAAAGATTTAAAAATGGCTAGAAAAAAGAGAGATGGAAGTAAAAGTAAGTATTTAAAAGAAACTAAAGTAGCAGATGAAGTTATAAAGGAAATGAAAAGGAGTGAAAAATTCAGACGATTTACAAGTAAAGATTTATTTTAATTTTCTTTTCAGTTAATTTATTTTTTGTATTACTGAAAGAAAAAATCAGCAATTTTTTATTAAATTTATTAATATTTTTTGCAAACATCCTTGACATCTGGTGCCAGATGTGATATACTATATTTAGTAAATAAGTAATACTAAATATTGTAGAGGTAATCAATTACACGCATTAAAAAATCCTAGATTCTGCGTTTTTGTTAGAGAAGAACTTGGTTTTTTTGAAATAATAGAATTAAAATCAAAAGATTATTTTGAAGCAGTTGAAGAATTAAAAAACACTTTAAAGGAAGGATAAATATTATGAAAATAACAGGCGAAGAGTTAATGAAACATTGTATAGAACAAACTTGTGAAACAGATTATGAAGGAAATATTGAATATACAGTATATTTTGATGAACTATTGGAAGATACAAATTATATGGGTGAACAAGAAACACGTATTTATGCGTGGGATAATGTATTGGATTATGTCAAAGAAAATCTTTTAACTGAAGAAGAGTTAAAAGAATATAGTAGAAACTCACAAAGATTAAACGAGTTAAAGGAGATGGATACATATTATTTGAGTTATGAAGAATATCAAAATGATGAAGAAGAAATAGAATATTTAAAAACATATTTAAAAAATGGCTGGTATGAACGATTTGATTTTGATGATTGGGAACATAGTAATAATGAAAATCTAGTAGATTTTTTTGAAGAGTGGGCAACAGATATAAATAAGCAAAAATTAATAACTAAAGAAGATAATGCAGAATAAATGGAAAAAGTATTATTGATTAGAAAAATAAAATTAAAAAAGAAAAAAAGTAAAGCATACAATAAAATTTTATTGTATGCTTTAGATTATAGGAAGGTAAAAAATGAGTTTTGATGAACAAGCTTATAAAAATAAGTATGATAAAGATACTTATGCAAGAAAAAATTTTAGATTAAAAAAATATGAGATGAAAGAACTTGAAGAATTTGTTAAAGCTAATAGTGATTTAAGCTTTAACAAGTTTATGCATCAAGCACTTTTAGAAAAGAAAAAAAGAATAATACAAAGTAATTTTGAAAAAGGAAATAGCTATGGAAATATATCATATGATTATGATGAATTTATTGATGATTTAGAATATTATATAAATGAAAAATATATTGATTTTGATAGTTTAATAGCTATAAAAAGAAAAGAAGATGGCACAAGACTTTATAACCCCATTATAGATATAAAAATATTAAGTGAAAATTTAGATGAAGGATATATTATAAAAAATGTTAATGATATATTAACTGAAATGAAAAAAATGAATAAAATATTTTAACTATTTATATTAGTACAAATAACATTGAGATTGTTAGATACTTATACTTTGTTATTTGTACTATTTTTTTTACTACTATAAGATGAAAAATGCTATAATATTTAGGAGAACATTTTTTATAAAAAAAACGGTCGTTTTTTAGACTTTAAAAAGGAATACTATGAAATTTGGATATGCACGTGTAAGCACCAGTGAACAAAACCTTGATTTACAACTTGATGCAATAAAAAAATATGAGGTAGATGAAATTTATACAGAAAAAATATCAGGAACAAAATTCAAGCCAAAATTAAAAGAGTTACTAAGTAAACTTAGAAAAGGTGATACCTTAGTAATTTGGAAATTAGACAGACTCGGTCGTACTGTTTTACAATTAATTGAACTTGCTGAAGAACTAACTAATAAGGGAGTGAACTTTGTAAGTATAATCGAACAATTAGATACTACTACTGCTATGGGAAAATTCACTTTTCACATATTTTGTGCTGTTTCTCAAATGGAAAGGGATGTAATAGCTGAAAGAACAAAAGCTGGACTTGAAGCTGCGAGAGTTAGGGGTCGAGTAGGTGGTAGACCTAAGGTAGATAAGAAAAAAATAGATAGAGCTTTAAAAATGTATCGTTCAAAAGAATTTTCAATAAAAGAAATAACAGAAAGTACAGGAATATCAAAAGGAACACTTTATAATTACATACGAAAAGAAAATAAATAAAAATTAAAAATTTACTGGTTTTTTATTCAGTTAAATGGTATAATCTAATTAATTAATCAAATAGAGCGTTCTGCTCAAAAAAACACATAAAAATCATTAATTATATCCAATTATTAAAATTTCATAAAAATTGTTAAAAAAGCTTGTAACTAACT
>PDWI01005830.1_pt1 | contig 15722 bp, 13 predicted proteins | sample 1430891 | NCBI WGS metagenome assembly PDWI01 (sample SAMN01162508, study PRJNA174530) | Oral metagenome, whole genome shotgun sequencing project. | biome: Marine environment; feature: Marine mammal; material: Swab sample of the gingival sulcus; isolation source: swab sample of gingival sulcus...
CTGGCTCAAATAATATCGGTAAGGAAATGTAAGTCTAAGGTCTCTTTTGATTTTTTATCACTTGCGAGCATAGACAGTCCGTTAATGGTTTTGATCTCTTCGGCTTCTTTGATATCTATTTGCATCCCGATAGAAATATCTTTGGTCACGTCTTCTCCACCAAGTGGAATATTCCCATACCCTAGACAGTAACCGTCCTCGAAAATTGCATAACTGGTCTGGTTTTTTCCGATATCTAGGAGGATGGTTCCTAAATCTTTACGATCATAATCTAGCACAATTTCTGATGAAGCTATGATATTTGGGATGATATCTACGATTGATAACCCAATAGTATCAAAGGCTTCAATGATGCTATTATAAAACGATTTTGGGATCATAAAGGCATCTGCGATAAGCTCTAATCTCTTTCCTTTGAGTCCGATCGGATCTTTTTCCCTTTTGTTATCATCAATAATCCAAGCGACAGGAAGAATTTTTATAGTTTCGTAATTGGTTTGTAATGCTACATCTGCAACCACTCTTGAAAGATGATCAACATCATTTTCTCTGATTTCGTTATCCATAATTCTCTTTTGTTCAGAGATTCTTCTTACAATGGTTTCAGGGTGTGAGATTCAGATGAATACTTCATCGATGAAATCCCCTCCTAATTTTTGAACAATTTTTTCTACGATTTTTCCTAGGGTCTCTGTGAATTGTTCAGAGTCAAGGATTTTTCCTTTTCTCATGCCTTTGGTGTTTTCGATATGTTTGAAAAGGATTAAATCTTGGTCATCATCTTTGGCGAATACTACCGTTTTGATTGAATCATTTCCGATATCAAATACTGCTTTAATATCTTTCATTGCCTCCTTTACTAAAATAAAATATTGCTATGACTAATATATAGAAATACAAGAAGACAAAACAATTTCTTTTCTAAAATTACTGATAACTTTATGTTATAGTGAGATTATAATATAGTTATATATTGTGTTTATCTGTAAAATTTTTCTGATATATCTTCCCTTTTGTCGAGATAGAATTTTAACATATTTTCTTCTATGATGATGTATTTTTTACCTTGTTTTAGCTGTTCTTTTTTTCTGATAACCAATGGTTTCCAAATAGATTTAATTGTTTTTTCTAGCAAAATTCATATTTTTCAGTTAAATATTATTTCCATTATTCTTTTTATGATGCTTGCTTGGGTTTGTGTTGAGATGTTGATATTAATGAGTTGTTGGGCTTGGTAATTAGGTAAATACTCCTCTACTCGTTGATTGTGTTTAAAGAAGTTATTTCTTTTTTGTTTATTTTTATTGTTATTATTATTCTCATTATTATAGAGTAAGATCAAGTGTTGAATCCAATACGGTAAGTATATCTCATTCTTGATTTTTATGTCTGATAACCTTTGGTTATCTTTTGTGATATAGAAGGTAAGACAAAACTTTTTTGTTGAGTTTTTTTTCCCTCTTTTGAGATTAAGGAGGGTGAAAAACAGAACGGAGAAAAATCTTGCTCTTCGTATTGCTCCTGATTTACAGATGAAAAACAAATCAATGTCAGAATTGTTGTTTACAGCATTAAAAGTCAGAGAATTACACAAAAATACTTGTTCTACAAATGGGAGTGAGCGATAGAGTCGGTTATATTTTTTGATATACTCAATATATTCTTGCATTGTTTTTGATTTCGTATTTCGTGAAAATTTTTCTTTGTTGGGGCTTGGTAGCATAGCTACTTTTTTTTTGTAGTAAAAAAATTCTTTTTGTGTTGGAACAGGGTAATTCATTATTTCGTAGAATTTGAGGGGATCTTGTTGTTGCATGTATTTTATGTTATCAATAAATTTCTTTTTGGTAGCAAGAAGAGCAGTAGATTTGTTGGGTATTACCCTCTTTCTCGAGCAAGACCTCTCCGCCCTTCGGGCACCTCTCCTCCGAGGAGAGGCTTTTTGAGGGCTCCCCTTGGAGGGGAGCTGTCCCGCTTTGCGGGGCTGAGGGGTCTAATAAAATCGGGGTGATTTGTTTTCAAGACGGATACACACTCAGCATCTCTTCTCCACATTTGTCACAATTTCTCAGATACAAGGTTCTTCAGGGTCTTTTGTTCATTCTCTCCTGATGTCTGATATCAGGGTGTTTTCTTGGAAGGGGGAGGTCGTGTTTGATATAGAAGTCTATTTCTTGTTTGATAATTCTAAACGGTCTTCCACTCACTTCACACACTACCGCATAATTTAGTAGCTTTTCTAGTAATTCAGGTTTTTGCTCATGAATAGTTTTACAACTCGCTGTCCAAAGCTTACTTCACTGCACAAATTTCTCTACTTTTGGGAAAGGAGCTTCGTAATCTGACCATTTATATCATAATTTTAGTGCTTCTTCTTTGCTTAATGGATAGTATTCCATAGCCACGGTTTCGTTGTATCAAAACGGACTAAGTTGAGGGTGGAAGAATTCTCATCGTTCACCTCACTGTGTAATACCTCCTTTTGAGGTATCAAATCCCCCTGTCCCACTTTGTGGGACATCCCCCTTTATCAAGGGGGAACTTCAAGAGGAAGTATCTCCCTTGTTAAAGGGAGAAGTAAAAGAGGGATTTGTTCACGAAGTCTGGGGTCTCATCATCTGTGTGATAATCTTTGGTACGAGTTGATTATATTCTTCTTTGGTGTATTGCTTGTTGAAAATACAGTATTCTTTGTTGCGAAGTCCAACACAGCCGAAGCAGTTTTTACAATTAAAACAGCTTGTGCAATATTGAAGATTTACACAATGGAAGACATAACATGAGAATATGGTTGTATGTATATCAAGTCATCATAGAATATCATAGCTATAATCAGAATTTACATACATATTTGAGCAGTCATAAATATTATTTCATTCAACAACTACTTGGCTATACTTACATTCTTCTGACTTTTCAATATCAAAACTATATATAATATTTTTAGATCCTGTAATACTATTTCATATAGCATTTTCACAATTTAATTGGTAGTATGAATTTTTAATTACTTTATTATGAAACATTTTTTCAAGTTCTTTTTGAGTTTCTTGGTAACTATGTTCTTTTATAAGTTTTTGGTATTTTTCGGGACTAACCTTTTTATTTCTAAACATATAAGATTGGTTATTTAGATTATAGCTAAGAAAACAATTATCACATCCATTCATATTAACACAAAATGAACAGGAAGAACAATTAGAAGATGAAATTATTTTATGACAATTAAAACAATTTTTACAGTCTATGCTATTGGATATATTTTCAGAATTATAAATACTATATGCATCAATACAATTTTTACAAGATTGAATAAGATGACTATATCGTGCATTTTCTGTATATTCTGATGCTGTTGTTATATAGCAATTTTTACAATATCCACAACCTGTTGTATAATCACAATTTTCATTTGAAATAGATACTAGCGATTTGTAAGGAGTGTTTATTAAGAGTTTTGAAACATGATATCATGGTGATTGTTTTGAATTATAGTCTAATCAATATTCTAAGGCATCTCGTTCATCTCAATCCCAAATCTGATGATCATATACTTTGTATGGATTGTCTGGACTATATATACTGACAATTTCTTTTCAAGAAAAGTCACATTTTCTCTTGTACAACTTTCTTTCATTTCTAAAGGCGAGTCTCCTTCTCTGTCTCTCTTCTGGACATAAGGTTGGCGTTGGAATTTTGCATTTTAGCTTCCCATCTGTATATTCAAAATTCTCTACAATATCATTATTTTCTTCTAAAAACTGTTTTGCATAGTCAGGGCTGACCTCAAATTTTGGACTAATTTTATCATAAAAATCTAAGTCAGACTGATAAATAGGAAACTCTTGCCCAGATAAACGACATTTTTTTCGTTCAATGATGGGGTCGTTATTTTTTTTACTGATGTATTCGTAGACTGCTTTGCTGGTGTAGTGCATTGTTTTATTTCTCTTTAATAGATTAAAATTAATACGTTTATATCGTATCAAAAAGATAATCTGGACAAGTTGGTGTTTGTGGTTTGAAAAAATGGTCGGTTCGTATAAAGAAAATATTAGGTTGAGTTTTGATATAGATTAAAAGATCATCATGAGATATTTTTAGTATTGTAAACATTTCTTTGTTCATTGTATTGATGTTGTTTCAAAATCCACGATATCGGTTTTTCGTTGCTCCTGTATACTTTTCTGTTATTTGGTTATCTAATTTGAATTTTTTTGGAAGATATTTTGTGATTTCTTCTTTTTTTATTTCTGGTCGTGTTGCTTGTATGGTTTCTTCAAAAGTTTGTCCTTTGGGTATACGAAATATTAGTAGAGAAGGGGTATATGAATTACCTTTGCCGATAGGGTCTAGTTCTATGCTTTCTCCGTTTAGAAAGTTCTTCTTTTGTATGTTGTTGTGATTGATACTTCGGCTGAAAAGTTTAATTCAGTATTCTGGAATCATTAATCGGTATCTTTCACATTCTTTCCCTGGTTTTTCTTGTATTGCATGTTCAAACCAATAATTTCCTCAACAACTCATACTACACATTTTTGAGGTATTTTTTGTTTTTGAAAGATAATTTTCCATATTTAATGCTTTTGCATATGATTTTTCTGTTGATAGTTTTCATATATTTTCAAATACTATTTTTGTGTTGTTTGGATCAATAGCTTCTGCTGGTTTAAATATTTTTTTATTTTTTGTGATTTCGTTTGTTGTTTTTATTTGTGTTTCTTGTCAGTTTTCTTTTGTGTTGAGTCATTGTTGTAAACTACAACCTGTCATGGTAAGGAATGTGATACTTATGATAATGAAATAACTGACCTTTCTCATTTTTATTTCACTAATAGATAAATATATCCTATTATACTCAAAATTTGCAAGATTAGGATAACTTTTGCAAAGAAATTGATCTTAAGAATACTCTCGTGACGGTGGTTGATTTGTTTTCGGTTTTCTTCTGAAACAAGAGTATTCCCTCGTGTTTGTTCTATTTTTTTGATATTAGTTTTGAATAGTTCTTTGGAATTGAAATAGTTAGGGTTGTCTTTGCTATCTACTAAGCTGTGAAGCATTGCTAATGAAGGATTTTCTGCACTTGCACTCCCCTTTTGTTTTTGAATGTATTCGGCTTTTGCAACAAGATATAAAATTTTATCATAGACTTCTATGAGTTGTTTTTTGAGGGTTAATGCTCTTTTTTTGATTTTGTTTTTTATCAATTGGAAAAGAAATACTACTATTACTAGTCAGAAAGTATATAAAAGTAATTTCTCTGAAAAATTTAAAGAAAATCCTGTTATTAGGCTGATTTTGTCAATAATCCAAGTTCGTAATGGGCTGAAAAATGCTTGTAAATCAGTGAGTATTTGCTGGAATTTTGTCATAATTATACGGTTTTGAAAGGGTAAAAATAATTTTTGATGTCGTAGTTGTTGGTTTTTTCATTATAGCTATAAATCAGGGGAATATGGTTTCTGTAAAAGATTGGGATTTTGTTGTTGATACAGTATTTGTTTCGCGTTTTCCCTTTGAATTTCATCCCCTCTTGATAGTAACCAATTGTGCAATTAAGATATTTTTTATCTTTGATTTCAAGGGTTTGATTATCAAGATGATATGTCCCCAGTGTAGTAATTAGTTGGGTATTATCAAGATTTTTTTTGTTGTCTTTTTTATTGTCTTTGTTTGTTGTTCTTCGGAAATCTTTGGGGGCTTGAATAACGAAGAGTTCGTGGTTAGCAATGAAAAAATAGGTTTTGTTGAGATATTTATGGCTATTTTTTCAAGCTCTGATGAAATTGGTTCGTTCTTTTAGCGTATTTTTTGTGATATTATTGGTGATGTTCAGTTGGGTGAAGAGTTGCAGGACTTCATTTTCTGTGATTTCTGGAAGATTGAGCAAAACTTGATATGCAAAGTTTGCTTGTCGTTGGCTGGGTTTGTAGATGGGTTTGAGGTGAATTTTTCATGTCCTCACTCATCAAAGATTACTGTTGTTATTGTTGATATGTTTTTGAGTATCTAAGCTGGTATAGATATTTTTTAGACTTTCAAAAAAAGTGCTGGTTTCAGTTGTGTTTTTGTTTGCAAGGTGGTTAATTTGAGGAAAAATTTCATTTCTAAGTTTATTTCTCAGAGAAACTTCACTGTTGTTATTGGTTTGGTCAATGACATAAGGAATCTTGTTTTCATCACAATAGTTTTGGATTTCATTTTTTGTAAAATCCAGTAAGGGACGCAGGACTTGACAGGAAAGTAAGTGATGACTACTCTGCTTTTGCATCGCGAGAAATCCTTTGAGATCACATCCGCGGAGCATATGCATAAAACTGGATTCAATACGGTCGGTGAGATTATGTCCTAGGAAAAAATATGCTAAATTATGGTCTGTGATGTACTGTTCAAAGACTTCGTATCTTTGCTGTCTAAGGGTGGCTTCATTTCGTGATTTTTCAGGGTTAATCGTTTCGTGAAAGCAGTTCGCTCCTTGGGAGATTTGTGTGATGTGCTGGTATTCTTGTTTGGTTTCGTTTTTATCTCTAAGATTATGATTGCAGTAGATTGCATAGATATTGCTCTGAGGAAAATTATTTTTTGAAAAAAAATCTAGCAAGAGTTGGAATAATGCCATGCTGTCTGGTCATCAGGAAACTCCAATTCCAATTTTTGTTTCCGTAGTGATGAGTGGTTTGATATATGCCAAACTTTCGTTCATCATGTTTATTATATTGTTTGTTATATTTTTTGTCATATCTTTTGTTTGAAAAATCAAAGCATTTCAATATAAGTGGAGTATACAGATTTTAGTTTGTTATGCTAGGGAAAGTAGATGAAAATTACTCGTTTGGTCGTGAAAGTGTCAGATTTGTTGAAAAAACCTTGAAAGGCGGATGCGTTGAGTTTGGAGAATATTCAATGTCCGTGATTAGATACCATTGGGAAGGATTGATTGACGTTTGCTGTTGATTTGAGGTCTACCAATGATCAGTCAATTTTTGTGGTTTTGTCTGATATTTCGTATACTGAAACATTGGTTTGTGATAGTTGTACTACTGCATATGAAAAAGTTTGTACTGTAGAAGAATATAGTGCGAAATTTATTCGTGATGAAGATCAAGAACAAGACGATGATGCCGTGTTCTATATTTCTGATGATCAGACGATTGATCTTGCACCGATGCTTGAACAGGCGGTGGTGTTAAACCGTGATATTGCAAACTATTGTGAACATTGTCATACTGATGAAAATATTGATGATGACGATGATGCAGAGTATTTTGAAAGTAGTAGTAATGTAAGGTTTGTGTAGGGAGATGCTTTATAATTATCCACATACTTCATCAATTATATTCTCTGCTACTTGTTTTTGGTTGTGATCTGGGATTTTGGTTAGAATTACATCTTTGAGTGATTTTTTAATATCTTGAGTAGCATTAAAATCTTGTAATACATAATTCCCATCTCTTATGGTGAATACAAAGTTAAGTTCTTTATCATAGTCTACCTCGTTTTTCATTGTGGCAGAATATGTTTTTCTAATTTCTTTTGCTACTTGAGTTACTTTTTCTAAAGCTAAAAATGTATTATATAGTTTTTTATCATTCGGCTTTTCTTGTTGGATAACGTAATTATTTCGATAATTTTCAAATTCTTCTTGGGTTAATTTACCAATAGGTCCATCAATATATTTACTATTCATGTAGGCTTCCTCTAAAGCTTCTGGATATTCATCTCCTGTTATTCTTGCACGGGATACTGCCTCTTGTGGTAATTCTTGTGTTCCACGATAGTATCTTGGATTCATAAGTCCTATAATCAGCACTGATGGATGTGCATGTATTCTTCATAATTGTGGATCGTTAATATATCTACGACCATCTAATAATGGATTGAGCAGTTTAGATACTCACGGTCTTAAGGTATTGATCTCATCTAATACAATAATAGATCATGGTGTTTGTAATCATTTTACGAGATTACTTGGTTTACGATAGGTTCACTCATTGTCAATTTCAGGAGAAAAAAGTAAGTCTTCTTTTTCCATATATTCATTACAACTTACATCAAATACTTCTCTATTTGTGAGGTGTCAGAGAATATCAACTTTGAAGTTCTTACCGGTTCCTGCTTCACTTTCTACGATCATGATTCCTTGTTTGTATTTTTGTTGTTGGTCAAGGATTCTTCATCGTTTTGATAGTGATTCTTGGATGGTTTTTCCAATAACTGTTTTATTATCGATTGATGGTAAGTTTGGTCTTGGAGAGATGTTTCGCATTCAATTATTGGATATTTTGTTCATGGTTTCTAGCATTCTTGCGACATAGAATTTTTGTTCTATATTTTGTATTTGATCCTTTATTTCTTGATTCTTTTCTGCATCTTTAGAATCTTCAGGACTTTTAGAATTTTCTTTTAGTTTATTATATTGTTGTTTACCTGATTTTTTCCATTTTGATAGCGATTGTTTGAGTTCTTGTCGTTCTTTAAAAGTATAGGTAAATTTGAAATTTCCTAAATTGTTTTTATTAATACTTGGTTCTATTTCATTTCCTATAGAAGATTGAAAGCTTAATTTAAAATTCCCGTCTTCTGCATCTTTAGAATCTTCAGGACTTTTAAAATTTCCTTTTAGTTTATTATATTGTTGTTTACCTGATTTTTTCCATTCTGATAGCGATTGTTTGAGTTCTTGTCGTTCTTTAAAAGTATAGGTAAATTTGAAATTTCCTAAAATTTTTTTGTTAATGCTTGGTTCTATTTCATTTCCTGTTGAAGATTGGAAACTTAACTTAAATTTTCCATCTTTTGTTGGTTTTCCTGTGATATCCCATCTTACTCTTTTTGTAATATCTGGAACATAGTAGAGTGATTTTGGTATCCCGTATTGATCCAGTGATTTTATAGATGTAGTTCCACCTTCATCAAATTGAATACTAAGTGTTTTTTCTTTAAATATTTTATCAAGTTGTAAAAGTATTTCTTGTCATTTCTGTGCTGGTAATATCTCTGCGGTTTCTTTGATTTGTAGCACTAAAGGATCTGATAATTCCATAGTATCTAATGTTGTTTTATCGTTTATACTCTGTACTATTCCTCTTATTTGAGTGAGTTTCTCTTTACAATCCTGAAACTGCTCTTCTATTTCTTTTTTTCCTTCGTTTTGTTTTTGTTTTTCTTGACTTTGTAAGTGTTGTTGATGTTCTTTTACGATATTGTTCATTGTTTTTCTTAGTTGTTTTTGTTCATCTTTAGGAAGGTAATCGATCATTTTTTCAGTTGTTTTCCAAATATCTGTGGTATATACATTTGTGATACCAAGTAAATAATCAATACCTTGGACATATTCTTTAATTTTTTGAATATTATTGTTGATATCATTGGTTAAATCTTCTCTATGTTGTTCTTGATATTGGAGAATTTTTTCATCCGTGATTTTGATAAGATTTTTTAATTCTTTATCTTGTTTTGTTTGTGGAAGAGGGATTTGTTTTCTTTGTGTTTGTAAATCAGAAAGTGTGTGTTTTATTGTTAGTAGACGAGAAAAATCATCATCACTTGCTTCAATTTGCGTAGCAAGATCAGACAATTGTTCAAAAATATTATTTAATGTGATAGTATTCTTTTTTTCTGTTACCTTTGCTAATATAGGATCCATAATACCTTTTACTGCCATGATTTCTGGTTTTCTTTTTATCTGTTGTAGGATTCCTCGAACAATTTGTATTTCTTTTGGTGTTTTTGCTTCGTCAAATAGTTGTTTTAGTGTTTTATTGTCAAAATCCTCAAAACTAAGATTTCGTATCTGGGTTCTAATTTCTTGATCACTGACATCATTATTAGATTCAGCTGATTCTCAAGTTCCATTAAGCAATGCATCAGCATCTATCGTTATTCCTCAAGAGAGTGATTTTTTGAGTTCTGCTCTTCCTTTATCTTCAATTTTTATAATATTTTCTTTTGTCGTTTCTGCTGTGGTTTCATGACTGTCTACATATCCTCTTGGAAGATTTTTGGTATTTATCGTTACCACTCTCAGATATCAATTTGTATCCATACAAAAGAGTTTAGATGTCTCTTCGCTGAGATAGGTAATTTCTGTAATGTCATCAAAAAACATTACTTCTCATAATGTCTTTCTATTTAATATTCTAAGGGTATTTTTTCCTTCTTTTTCTGTGGTAATAAAGTAGAAATTATTATTAATATCAGTTTTTATATTTTTTATATTTCCATAACTACTGAGATCAAAGAAGTCAGATTGGCGAGTAATAGCATCGTTATCATAACTATATGTAGCTATTTTATTATCTTTTAGTATACATATTTCATTTGTTCCTTGATTAGTAACACAGTAGTCATTTGCTCATATTTCCAAAAGTTTATTATTTATTTTAATACTCAGTAATCAATTTTCTAGGGAATAAGACGAAGTTTTTTTTTCTTCAATAATTATTCTATTTATTTCTCAATTATTTTTCATTGATAATGCTTGTACTCATTCTTTCAAATATTTATCTATATCTCCAATATATTTGTTTTGTTCTGTGCTTGTAATGATAAGTTGTTTGTTATGTAAACTAATATTCTCAATTTTGAATAGTTTTACTCAAGAATTTGATATTTTGTTATAAGGTATCCTATTAGTACTATTTTTATTTATTCATATTTGCTTTAATTTTCAAAGAAGAAAATTGTTTTCAGTGTACCTCTTTTCAAAATAGACATAAAAAGCATTAATATCATTCCCCTTTAATCATAATTCTCTTAATGTATTTTCTTCTAATCCACTAAGTACAGATAAATTTCCTAAGTATGAAAATTTATCATCTGGATTTTGGATAGGTAAAAGCTCTATAGAGAATTTTCCATTTGATTGTTCTTTGGTTTCTAGTGTTGTTGATACTTGGGTTTTGTTGCCTGTCATGATTGCATAGTAAAAAGAATAAAATTATTTTGTATATCTATTAACGATTTTTCTCAGGTTATTGTTATAGTTCCCTATAACTTGTTTGGTTAGATTGCTGAGGTTATCTACGAGGACTGTTCATCAAGATTCTGTTGTTCAGAAATATTGTTGAAGCTCATTCATATGTTGCTTGGAGCCATTGATATAATACGCTGTCAATCAGAATCCATCTTTTCTAATGGTGGTAATAAGTTGCTTGAGTGCATCTCACATTAGTCATGATATTGGTTTTCCATCTCCCAAGAAGGTAATATTTCAAAAACTATCATGTCCATTTTTTCTAGCATATTCTTTCATATTGGTATAGGTGTAGCTTAATGGTTCTCCAATATTGGTTCCTCATGATTTTTGGACTGCTCTCATAAGTTTTGAAGGGATATGACATTTTTTACGATCAGAAAAATTTTCTCCAAAAGTCATGATTTCTTCAGTTGTATCATCAAAAAATTGGATAGAAAACTGAACCTTGAAATATTCTAGGACTTTTGCTCTGATAATTGCAGTTTTTACTGCCTCTCTGATAGGAGAATTTTGATTACTAAAACTTCCCATACTTCATGATCTATCTATGAGAATCGTTTCAAACATATTAATTTCTCTGGTATCATGTTCACGGTTGTTTCTTTGAAAAATTTTTGTATTCCCTGTAACTTTTCGATCTACAAGTTTTCTCCTATCTAGTCTAGCTCCTGAACGATAGTAATTATCTTCATCTTTTACTATTTGTCGTTTGGGTGGAAGCAGTTTTTGTAGTTCGTTGATTTGTTGTCTTACCTGTGGTTCTACTTCCCTTTCTAGTTTTTTATATTGTTTATAAAGTTGTAATTCTTCTTCTTTAAAACCAAATTTTTCCATTTCTGTTTTCATTTTACTTTTTTGTTCTGTAATTTTTTCTTTGATAGTATTTGCATATTTTTCTAATTTCTTTTTATGTTCAGGATTGAGTAAAGAATTTTCTAGTGCTTGTTCTATTTGTTTTTCATCTCATGTTTTTTCTAGCTCTTCCAATTCTTTTTTCTCTTGTTCTAATATTCCATCATTTCATATTTTATCTACTAAATCTTTTCAAAAATCTTCTAATTCTGCTTCGTCTAGAATATCTTTAATTTCGCCTTTATCTTTTGCTTGTTCCAGCTTTTCTAATGTATCTTTGATGTTTTCAGCTTGTTTTATTAAACTCTCTTCTTTTGCTTTTTCTATTAATTCATCAAGCATCTCCCCTGCTGATTTTTCAGTATTTCATCCTGATTGAGATGATTGTCATCAAGATTTTTGGTTTCATGATTGATTTTCACTATTGGTATTTTCATTACTATTTCATGAATCGCTATCTTCTTTTCATCATTGAGAGGTATTTTGTCATCATGACTGTCCTCAGGATTGATCTCATGATTGTTGATTTTGGTTGTCTGTCGTATTATCCATATTGTTATCAGCAGATTGGTTCTGTTGATTGGAATCTTGATTTGATTGATCGTGATTTTGATTACTCTCTTCACCATTTTCTTTTTGTGTTGGTGTAGCATCAAATCTCGTTCGTTCTTGTGTATCTTGATCCCAAATTTCTGCCCAAGCATGTCCATTATTGCTAGAAAGATGAGATTTTCCATTTTTTCCTACAGATTGAACCATATGTCCCACTATAAGTTTTGCTGGGATACCTAATTTTCTACACAATCAGACAAAAAGTGTGTTAGCACTATAACATTCTAATATAGGAGATTGATCTAAAGTAGTTAGATAGTTTTTTTCGTTAGAAATATTTCTCAATGTTCATTGTCTATCAGTATTATATTTTTTAGTTGTAATAATATGATTTCTGATGGTTTGAGCTTGCTGTATTGGGGTTTTATTTTGAAGATTTTGTAATAGTTTTTCTGTCTCTGGAGTAAGTGATTTGAAAATAATATTTTCTGTATCTTGAGGAAGTGGTGGAGTGCTGTTTTTAGTTTGTCAAAAGGCAAAATCAAAGCTAATATATTGTTTTTGTGTGCTTTTGAGATATACACAGTTATTTTGATCACTAAAAAACTCTGCTTGTTTTCATCAAGAAAAACATATTGAATCAGTATCAGGCAGTGTTCCTTCTGGTAGAGGGATTGCCGTTATTCAATTGTTTATATATCCAGCATATTGATACTTTTTATCTTTATTTGTAAGTGTATGTGTTAAGCTTGAAAGTTGTTTCTTTTTTGACCAAAGATTATTCTTAGCATTAAAGTATGACTTTTTTCATTGGGTGAAATATCATAGAAATGGTGGATATATTTCTCCAAATCTTGCTGATTCTTCTAATGCTTCTCAAAATTCTGAGTCTTTCGGTATATATTCATCTTGATCTTCAGGTGGAATTTCAAATCAACCTTTGTCCAAAGCGTTATCCCCCCCCCCCTTGCGGGTTTTCAGAGTTGCTTAGTTTTTCTTGGAATTTTTCTTTGATTTTATCTAACCATGATTTCTTTTTTTCAGATTTTCCCTTATTTTTTTCTTGTTGTTTACTTATCGTTTCTTGTAAGTCTTTTTTTGTTGGTTTTGTTTTTGCTTCTATTTTTTGTTTTTGCTTTTTTTTAATTAACGATAAAATATAGTCTTTAATTTTTTCAAGCGTTTCTTTTCGCTCTAGATTTTGGTTATACTTTAATTCTTCCATGTTTTTTACTTATAAACAAAAGATACTTTTCATAATAAGTATAATAAAAAATAATATTTATGCAAAAAATTAAGGAGATTTTTTAATCTATCACCTCTCCATATCTTTTATAAAATCATGGTTTGGCTTGTAATTTTTCGTTAATTCTGTTTTGAGAGATGCTAAGGTCTTTTTTAGTTGGGGAGAAATCTTTTTTGTATTTTTTAGGAATGTCTGATAGGTCAAGTTTGGTAAGCTTGATATTGAATCCTCTTTTTTTACATTCTTCCACAATTTGATAGTATCTTTTTTCTAGAAATCCAAGTTTGTCGTAAAAAAATATTACATGTCCTGTTCAGAGTTTGAATGTTTTTCATGGAATGATTTTTTTATTTTGTTCTAGTTTTGTCCTTACGGCTCAAAAAATTCTTGGCAGTTCTCTATATTCTGCTATTAAGTGTTGGTCGGCAAGGTCTTGTGGTGGGATGAGGTTTATTCTTGTCATTAACAGTGTATGCTATAAATATTTCTTGTTTGCATTATGCTCTTGGAGGTTTTTTCCATAGTAGATTTGTCAGGATTTTACATTATGAAGATAGTAAAGATAGGGAGTTTTTTCGTAGTTGAGGGTAGAAAGAATGGTTTGTGCGCTCGGGTTTCCGATTGGAGTTGGAGTCAATCCTCCATTCATTCTGGTATTATATGGGTTTGATTTGTCATAGACTTTTTCGTTGATAAGTTTGTTAGTGCATGAAGTATAGGGTTTCTTGAAATGATAACAGAGGGTGATATCTGCTCCCAAAAGCATGTTTTTATGTATTCTATTCATGAAAATTCCTGCAACGGTTGATTTATTATTCGGATTTTTTTCCTCTTTTTCTACGATACTCGCAAGGGTGATGAGGTCATAAAGATCAAGTTTATGGTTTTTGATTGCTGATTGATGAGGTGTTCGGATTTTTTTCTCAAAATTTTTCAGTTGAAGTTTGATGATGTCATCAATAATTTTATTTTCTCTGATTTTGTAGGTATCAGGCATGAGGAAGCCTTCCAAGCTGTTTCCATTGGGAATAGTATTTAGAAAAGGGAAAGTATTTTTTCGTTGTTGGGTTATTACAGTATTAGTGGTAGCTGTGATATACTCCCCCTTCTTAATAAATCATTTTTTTGCTAAACTATCATCAATATCGTAGATACTTCGCCCTTCAAAAACCGTGAAATTCAGTTCATTTGTTTTTGGCTTGCTTGCGAGATTTTGGAGAAATTCGCTTTTTGAAAGTGTTGTTCCGGTGAATTGATGGATTCAAGGATAGATTTTCCCTGAAATGGGATGGATTTTAGTGTAAATTTTGAAGAAAAAATTTTCTTTACTGGAAAGATTGGTGCTGATGATTGTTGAAATCGTATCTCATTTTTGGACGATGATTTCATTGTTTGGGAGCTGGATATCGCTATATATTCCTCTGATAAAGAAAAAACTAAATATTCCAATGATAAGGAGGAGTATTCGTTTGATAGTTGATGTTTTTTTATTGGTTTTATTGTTTTTGTTCTTTGTTGTGTACTTGGGGTATTTTGAAATGGGCATTGTGTATTCGTGTAAATTAAAATTTATATTGCATCAAATTCTTTTCTCGTTTTTGAAGTGAGTTGTAAAACTTTTTTTTCTACTCATGGTGAAATATCTTTTGATCCATGATTGGGTACAGGGAAAGTTACTTTCCCATTTGAAAACAAAACATGTGATCCTTTTTGTCTTACGATTTTAAATCCTAATCTTGTTAATTTATTTTTTATTTCACGAAATTTATACGGCATAGTTAAGTTTTTTGGTAAGCAAAAAATTTTTAACAGATTTTTGGAAGGTTAATTCTTCTTTGTGATAATCTATCATCATATCTATAACATGTTGAAGCTCTTGTAATGCTTCGTGTTCAGTTTTTCAAAATGCGAAGAGATTCTCTTTTCCCTCTACTTCTGCAAGAAATCCTTCTCCATCTTTTTTTGTAATGATGTGCATAATTTTTCTATTAGTTTGATAAAATAATTTATGTATTTTTCGTAGTATATCTTTTCTCTTAACTTTTTCTAGCTTTTTTTGTTGGTTTTTGTAGTATTGGGCTGTTTATTCGT
>PDWI01005925.1_pt1 | contig 15720 bp, 12 predicted proteins | sample 1430891 | NCBI WGS metagenome assembly PDWI01 (sample SAMN01162508, study PRJNA174530) | Oral metagenome, whole genome shotgun sequencing project. | biome: Marine environment; feature: Marine mammal; material: Swab sample of the gingival sulcus; isolation source: swab sample of gingival sulcus...
AAACTTGCTAAGACCTCGGTATTAGCTGCGTTTTGTGCCTTGGCTAAGGCAATTTTGGCTATCAACAGTGAGCATGTTTGGATTGAGGACACGCCCTAGGGCATGTTCTCAACTCAACAGTCATTTTAACAAAGAGAATTTGATTATTTATAACTTGCATTACTTCTGTTTTTAAAGATAATAAGAGGGCTAATAAAAGCTATACAATCAGTTAACAATCACGAGGTTCTCATGAAAAAACCACTCGCCACCTTAGTGGCTTCTCTCGGCTTGATGACAGCCGTTATGCCAATGCACAACGCCATAGCCGCCCCCACGGCACTCGCTTCTCAAATCGGCCTTGAAATTTTGGAAAAAGGTGGCAACGCCGTTGATGCCAGTGTCGCCATTGGCTTTGCTTTGGCGGTGACGCTACCGCGCGCCGGCAACATCGGCGGTGGCGGTTTTATGGTCATTTACGATGCCAAAACCGGCAAAACTGTGGCCTTGGACTACCGCGAAATGGCACCCAACAAAGCCTTTAAAGATATGTACTTAGACAAAGACGGCAACGCCGATTCTAAATTGTCGCGTTTTCACGGCTTGGCGGTGGGCGTACCGGGTACTGTGGCCGGCTTGACCAAAGCTCTAAAAGACTACGGCACCATGTCGCTAAAAGAAGTCATGGCACCAGCGATTAAATTGGCGGAAGAAGGCATCGTCGTCACCCCCGATTTGTACAATTCATTAATCGGCTTAGAAAAGCGTTTAAAAAAGTGGGACAGCACCAAAAAAGTCTTCTACAAAGACGATGACTATTACCAAATCGGCGAAGTGTTAAAACAACCCGAATTGGCGCATTCGCTTAAACTGATTGCCGAAAAAGGCGCGGCCGGCTTTTATGAAGGCGAAACGGCAGAGAAAATCGCCAAAGCCGTTACCGATGCCGGCGGTTTGATGAGTGTCGAAGACCTCGCCAACTACAAAGCCGTGGTGCGCGAGCCGGTTTCAGGCGACTACCGCGGCTACCAAGTCCTGTCCATGCCACCGCCGTCATCGGGCGGCACGCATATCGTGCAAATCCTCAATTTATTAGAGGGCTTCCCGATTAAAGACATGGGGCACAACAGCGCCAAAACCATTCACACCATGGCCGAGGCCATGAAGTTTGCCTACGCCGACCGTTCGGAATACTTGGGCGACCCCGATTTTGTCAAAGTGCCAGTGAAAGGCTTGACGAGCAAAAAGTACGCCGACGAATTGCGCGCCAAAATCACCGACAAAGCTACGCCGGCCGAGCAAATCAAACCCAACAACCCTGCCCCGTATGAAAGCAACGAGACCACGCACTTCTCAGTGGTCGATAAAAACGGTAACGCCGTGGCCAATACCTACACGTTGAACTTTTCTTATGGTACGGGCTTGGTGGCCGAGGGCACGGGCATTTTGCTCAACAACGAAATGGACGACTTTTCCGCCAAGCCGGGTGTGCCTAACGGCTACGGCTTAATCGGCGGTGATGCCAACGCCGTAGCCCCGAAAAAACGCCCCTTGTCATCGATGAGCCCGACCATTGTCTTAAAAGACGGCAAGCCGTTTATCGTCACGGGTAGCCCCGGCGGTAGCCGCATTATCACCACGACCTTGCAAATCATTATGAACGTCATCGACCACGACATGAACATTGCCGAGGCCACCCACGCCACGCGCATTCACCACCAGTGGTTGCCTGATGAAATTCGCATCGAAAAAGATTTGAATAAAGACACGGTGGAATTGCTCAAAGCCAAAGGCCACAAAGTCAAAGTCAAGTCGGCCATGGGTAGCACCCAGTCGATTATGCGCGTTGAAAACGGTTTGCACGGCGCATCGGATCCGCGCCGCGTCGGTTCGTTGACGATTGGTTATTAATTGATTAACTAACCGGTTAGGTATAAAAAAGCCCGCCACACGGTGGGCTTTTTTTATCCTAACAAACGTATTTGACAGCAAAAGTAACGTAGAGATGGCTTGCATCCATCTCGCCCTCCCCAAAGGCACATTCAATGCGTCCCTAAAAAAAAAATTGCATTATTTTAAAAAATAATACTTATAATGAAGACGCATTCAATGCGTCTCTACAGAGGGACTATTTTCTAACCCCCGTTTTTAGGTTTATAATGTCGTCAAACAACTTGATTATTACTACAAGGCGCACCATCGCAGACAATACTGTAGCTACGGCAAGACGGTGCAACACCGTAGTAATGATTAAGTTGCTTGACGATATTGTCAACACCGCTGCGGTATGACGTCTTTTTGCCGGCCGGATATAACCCACTTGAAACAACAGCAATGAATTCCAACAAAAACACTCACCCCTCACCCCTCACCCTATCAGCTCCCGGCAGTGTTATGCTGATGGGCGAACACGCCGTCTTATTTGGCCATCGCGCCATCGTCTGTGCGGTAGCCCAGCGTTTATCAGTGACCTTGCAGCCGCGCTCGGATAACACTGTGGTGGTACATTCAGCACTGGGAAACTACCAAGGCCAGTTGGCCGATGTCATGGCCGGTGCGCCCTGCCCCGACTTGGCGTTTGTCTTGGCCGCTATCCGCGCCGTTCAGCCTCTCAACGGATTTGAGCTAACGATTAAATCCGAATTTTCACACACCGTTGGCTTAGGTTCTTCGGCGGCGGTGGTTGCCGCCTGCGTAGCGGCACTGCTTGAGTATCATCACGGCCAATTCCCCGATTTGGCCACGGTATTTGACACCGGCTTAAGCGTTATTCACGCCGTGCAGGGCCGCGGCTCAGGCGGGGATTTGGCGGCCAGCGTCTATGGTGGTATGGTTGGTTATACGGTTACGCCTCGCGATATCAAGCCGCTATTGCCGGCGGATTTGTCCGGCTGTCCGCGTTTGGCCTTATTTTACTGCGGCTACAAAACGCCGACACCGCAAGTCTTGGCTCAAGTCGAAGCGGCCAGCCAAGCGTTCCCGACACTGTATCAAGGACTTTATCAACAAATGCACGCGCTATCCGTAGCGGCCGAGGCGGCCATTGTCACTCAACATTGGCAGAAGTTGGGGAAACTGATGAATATCTATCACGGCTTGCTCGATGCTTTGGGGGTCAGTGATGCCAAGTTATCTGAGCTGGTTTATCAAGCTCGCGCCGATGACGGCGTGTTGGGGGCGAAAATCTCCGGCTCAGGTTTGGGCGATTGCATCATTGCTTTATCTGAGCCGAACGCTCCCCTGTCGGCCGAAGGAAAACTCATGGATGCCGTCATTTCACCCACCGGCATCCAAATCGAGCGCGGCTAGGGCGTGGCGGCCGCCATCACAACCGCGTTTGGATTTGATGAATCCGATAAATCAACTGGGTAAATTCAGCGTCGCTGTGTGGGAAACGTCGTTCGAGTACCGACAAAATCACCTCGACCGACAAGCCGGTTTTTTGCGCGATGTGTTTGGCCAATTCAGCGCGTCGGAGACGGTTAGCAACTGGAATACGGCGCGCAATCGCGCTGTCTAAGCGTTCGTAGCAGTGTTGCAGCAGGGTATTTTTTTGCTCGTTGCGGTAGTAAAACTCCCCCGTAGCACGCAAATGCCGGCCTAGCGTCAAGCCTTGGCGCTCGTCTTCAACAATCAACGAGCCAAAGCGCCGACTGTGGCGCCAAATCCACGCCAATAGCAACAGCAACGTCGTCACCAAAGCAAACGCCCAATATTGCCACAAAAACGGCAATACTGGCGGATAAACCGCCGCTTCAAACCACAAAATGCGTCGGCCGCCACCGCCGGCTTGTAAAAACAAATCCAGCGCGCTGGCGTTGTGATTATTCCAAATATGATCCAGCCACACCACGCCGCGATTGTCAAAATACTGCGGTGGCAAGCTATAAACCGTCAAACTGCCGCGTCCTAAACGAAACGTCGAAAACAACTCACCTTTGCAATCGGCCGGCACGTGATAAACCGGCTTAAGCTCACTGTCATGATTGGCTTCAATACGCGCGCCAACATTGAGCGCCAAGGTCAGTGTCTGGCCATTAATTTGGTAATTGACATTATTGCTGTCATCGGTGGTCAGCATCTCCTCAACTAGGGTTTCGTCACTTTTCAGCCCCTCGCCTTGATTGCGTTGATTGCGTTTTTTCTGATAGTCTTCGATTAATTGCAAAAACAATTCCATTTCGCCAAAGACCTCACTCATCGTACGCGGACAACTCCCACCGGTACTGGCAGTTACCTCTAGGCCGGTGGCTTCAAACAGCGGGTTGACTTTGTCGTTATCCTTGTGGTCATTGCCGGCATAAACCACGACTTGGCCGCCGGTTTTAATCCACTGTAACAGCGCGTTAGCTTGAGTATTAGTCACCGTTCTGGCATCATTGGTGAACAGCACCACATCGGTTTGCTTGAGTTGTTTGGGGATGAGTTGGGCGTAGTGTTTGTGACGTTGAATTTGGTAGCCTTTGCGCGTTAAAAAGCGCTCGGCAAAATCATAGCGGTCAAATTGAGCCTCACCTTGTAAATTGCGCCATTGGTTGCGCTCAACATAGTGATGCGTTTGGTAAAAATAACCGACACCGGCAAGGCCGAGCAAAATCACCACAACGGCAACCACGGCAATCAGCGCTTTGTTCATAACGCCACCTCGTCGCCCATAGCGCCATTATGACCTGCGCGAAAAGCGCCGTTGTAGCCGGCAATTAATTGCCGAATCGCGCCGTTATCGGGGTGGCGATGGGCATAGACAACGGCTTGCCACGTCTGCGTCAGGGTTTTGAAATAAGCAAAAGTCGAGGCTTGAACGCGCGACCTAGCGCCGTGCAAACAGTCGCCCTCGGTGTCGCTGTCCTTGATATCTAGCGCGTAGTCGTGCACCAAGGCCACCAAACTACCACGATAAAGCAGCGATAAAGCGCCGTGTAAATTACCTTTCTCAAACAAGCGATTGGCGTGACCGGCAATATCGTCAGGCAACGATTCGCGGCGAATATCTAGGCCAAATAAGACGTTCGGCCGCTCGTCTTTGACCACCGGCTCGGCCGAAAACCATCCCAAAAAGCGCTCGCGCTGGGTGATAACCCAAAACAGCACCGCCAAGCCACACAAAATCAGCACAATTTTTAGCACCGGCGCAAAACCGCTGAAACCGGAAAAATTGGGTTTATCCCAATCTTTGTCTTTGGGCTTCGTTTCGGGCTTGTCGTTGGCTTCCCAGCTACCCGTCACTTCAAACGGCTTGTTTTCCAACAGCATATCGCGCATGATTTGGCGATCGACTTCGGGGGTAAGCTCAACCGACAGCTGGCTGGCTTGAGCGCGTTCAATGGACAGTGGCAGCAGCGTCAACGCGCCAACGAACATCAGCAACGACAGCGCCACACGCCGCACGCCGGTCAAGCGTTCGGCAATTTGTTTAAAGCCGATATCAATGTGCCAGCCTTCGGTTTTTATGCGGCTATTCAAATACATCATAAAGCCGACCATCACGTAAAACACCTCAATCAAGGCACTGCACAGCGCCTGAATTGGCAACAGCAACCCGTTCAACCAGTTGAGCGTCTCTTCGCCACTGAGAATTCGCTGCAGGCCGTGTCCGCTAAATGGATTCATGCTATCGGGCAAAAACATGACAATCAACAACACCACGCTAAAATACAAAAAGGCATCGAAATGCGCCAAGCCCACCGTCACCGCCGTGCTGGAGCGGCTGGCACGCAATACCACTTTGCGTCGCGTGCTGTAGTCCCTGCCCTGCACGCCTTCGAGCACTCGAATCGGCAAAGTCACACAGCGCGCTGGCGACAAGCGGTAAAAGGTCAAATTCAGCCACAGGCCGTTTCTCATTGCTGCGCCGAGGCTGGCCAATATATCGTTTAGCGTCACCGGCTCGCGGAACAGTAAACGCGAAGCGTTGAGCAAAATCACGCGGTCAATATACGGCTTGCCCCACCACAAAATTAGCGGTGCCCACAGCCAAGCCGCATAGTAATAGCCGACCAGACCGGCCAACAACAGCCACGGCAAACTCGCCAATACGGCCGCTAAAAACAGCTGAGGAAAATAGCGCCGCGCCGTTACAAAGCCCAAGTTCACCGCTTGCGGCGCACTGCGCTCGGCCAATTGAATGTCGATATCACTTAGGTTCATGACCGCGCCCCAACAGTAAAAAATACGCCAACACCAACAGCCAACACAGTCCGCCGCTGGCGTATTTGATGGCGTTGGGCATGACAATGGCCGACCAAAAGGCCTCGATAAAGGCCGCAATCACCAACATCACCACAAAACCAATCACAATCGGCTGTAGTGCTTTGGCCGTGCGAGCAATGGACTCGCCGCGCCGGTAGCGCCCTGGAAACAACAGCGACAATCCCATGCGCAAGCCCGCACCGCCACTGATAACCAAGGCCGTCAATTCAAAAGCGCCGTGAGTAATCACAAAAGGAAATAAAGTCTGAGTCGCATAGCCGGCATTGTGCAAATGCGAAAAAATCACGCCCAAATACAAACCGTTAAAAGCCGTAATCAACACCGCGCCAACACCGGCCAACAAGCCGCTGGCAAAACTGCGCAAACCAATTGAGACATTGTTGAGAATATAGTGGCCAAACATTAGGACGTCGCTGGCGGCATCGCGGCTCTCGCCCAAACGCCTCGCGGCGCTGTCAGGCGCATACATTTTCTCCATGTCCGTGAGGGTTGATTCGTCCAAGAAGCTATAGGCGGCCGTGGGATAGTATTGAATGACGACAAAAGTCAATAAAGCCGGTAAGATAAATAGCGCCAACGCCCACAACATCACGGCTTTTTCGCGGCGCATGGCGTGGGGAAAGGTGTGAGCAAAAAAGTGAAAACACTTACCGAGGCCGGCGCTGCGACGGCGGTAGAGTTGCCGATGCCCCTCAACCACCAAGGCGTTGAGCTGCTCGATCACCGCGTGGGAAAAGTTGCGCGTCTCAGCCAACGCCAATTGATTACACAAGCGTCGATAGCGCGCTGGAAAGTCGGCATCGCTAATGGCCGGTCGGCTGAGTTGCTTTTTTTGGCGCTGGCGCGCCGAGCTGTTGCGGTAGTCAAAATAGTGTCGCAAGTCTTGCCACTCTTTTTGATATTGTTTGATAAAAACGGCTTCACGCATTACCTTTCTCCTAAAAACCATTTGGCATAGCGGCGCAAACGCGTGGCCAGTCGCCTGACATCGGGCTCGTCAAACGTCTGACTGAGATTAGCGGCAATCTCGTGGGCGCGCGCAGTGGAATTGACTTCATAAAAACGCGCAAAGTCAATGATAAAGCGCTGCTCCTCGGCAGTTAAAAGCACATCGGGGGGCAAAGCCGTTTCCCCGACATCAATGCGACTGTGACGAACTTGCACGGTGCTGACGACGAGAGTGCGCGCCGCAATGTCACCTAAGCGCTGGTTATTTTTATTAAACAGCATACTGGCAATGCCACAGCCGTAACAACCGGGGAACATATCGGCCGTTCGCAGCAAGTTGCGCGTCAGCGAAGTAGAGAAGTTAATCGGGGTAAAATCATCGTTAACAACGCGCAACTTCATGCTGCGCTTGCCGGGGCTTTGGCCGTCCCACCACAAATCAAAAATGACATAATAGCCCCACATAATGATAAAAATGCCCAAATATTGCAAACCAACGGCCGTTTTGCCATCGAACACGATGTTTAACAGAAAAGTATAAACAATGATAATAAGCACCCGCAAACACATATCAATGGCAAAGGCGTAGCCTCTGGCGATGGGGTCGGCCAGCGGCATGACCAGCTCAATGCCTTCGGGCGTTTCGATGTGGGAATCGGCGTCAGCGCGTGTTTTCATAAAAGTGACAATGGGGTAATGGGTTAGTTAGCCGGTCACGCCATTTCACTCTATATTGCGATGATCCGTTTGACTGCGCGCCATTATAGCAAAAAAATGTGTCCTACAATTGAGCTTTTCATCCCTCTGCCATCGGCACAGCCTCGAAAAAGCCAATGCCCTGTTTGGTACAAAATATAGCTCCCCCAATTTATTTAATTTATTTAATCCACAAATGTGGTATCTTTTCCTCGCTGTGAACCATGGCAACGGCAGGAATGGCGACCGAGCGCGTTGCGCCTCGCGCTTGGATTGAGGACACGCCTTAGACACGATGAGATAACCTTTGATGAGTATAATCTGATGACCATAAAACGAAAAACCTTTGAACATGCCGGCTTAACGCTGTCTTATTTGGATAATGAACAAGCCTCGGCCGACTTGCCGGTGGTGTTATTGCACGGCTTTACCGCCAGCGCCCGCATTAATTGGCTGGACAGCGGCTGGATTGAAGCCTTGTCGCAAGCCGGTCGCCGCGTTATTGCCCCCGATGCCAGAGGCCATGGCGAAAGCGAGAAACCCTATGACAGCGCCTATTATCCCTCGCACATTATGATGGCCGACAGCGTGGCTTTATTAGCGCAATTAGGGTTTAACCAAGCCGACTACGCTGGCTTTTCCATGGGGGCGCGCATGTCAACTTTTGTCGCCATGACACATCCCGACGTTGTGCGAAAATTGCTAATCGGCGGCCTCGGCATGGGGCTAAAAACAGGCATCGGCAATCCTGAACCCATTGCTGAAGCCCTGCGCGCCGACTGCCCCAACAGCGTCAAAAACCGCCACGCCCGCCGGTTTAGGCGCATTGCCGAGAAATGCGGCAACGATTTAGAGGCCATGGCCTGCTGCATTTTATCTTCGCGACAGCCGGTCACCGATGAATTATTAGCAAAAATCACTGCAAAAACCCTAATTTTAGTCGGCGAGGACGACACCACCGGCGGCGATCCACACGCCTTAGCGCCCTTTATCGCCGATGCCGATGCCATGAGCATTGCAGGTTGCAACCACTTTAATTCTTTAACCCATTCAGACTTTAAACAAGCCGGCATTGCTTTCTTACTGGATTGAGGATACCCCTAGAATGCGTCCTCGCTCGGTATTGTAAAAAAAACTTGCATTCTGATTGTTAGCTGCTAGAATGTTGGTCGTTGTATTTTTACAACACCTTTTTTTCATCTTTTCTGTTTTTATTTTTCCATTGGTATGCAATGGGGGTTAGTGAGGGTGACCTTTGAGGTATTCGTTTCTAACTAGCCCCCATTTTTGTTTGGAACGGCTCGTACGTTTTAAACAAGAAAAATATTTGTTTGAGTTTGTTTGCCCGAAACCGTTGTTTCGGGCTTTTTTTGTATTAAACTTATCATACAAGGGCGTGTCCATGTTTAAGTTAAGGACACGCCCTAAGCTCATTTGCCGTAGCTGGGGCGAACGCGTAAGTTCTCCCCCTACAAAAATATCCAACTGACGTTTTGAAGTTGATAGGTTATTTTTCGTAATGAGTATTATTTTGTTATAACTTAACAAGAAAAAATTTGAATACTACCCGCAGAAAGGCGTAATGATAGATAATAAAGAAATGGCGTCCCATAGGGGATTCGAACCCCTGTTGCCGCCGTGAAAGGGCGGTGTCCTAGGCCTCTAGACGAATGGGACATCTAGATAATATAGCAGTAAAAAACTGTATAAATAATGAAATAGTGGTGATTAAATGATTAGTGGCGTCCCATAGGGGATTCGAACCCCTGTTGCCGCCGTGAAAGGGCGGTGTCCTAGGCCTCTAGACGAATGGGACCTAATCATTAAATACAAAGTAAATGGTGGAGCTAAGCGGGATCGAACCGCTGACCTCAACACTGCCAGTGTTGCGCTCTCCCAGCTGAGCTATAGCCCCAACAACTTTGGAGACGCGTATTATAGAGATAATCTACTTATTGTCAAACCTAAATTGTGCTTTTTTTCTAAGTTTTTTCTCTAAAAAGTTTATCCGGTTGATTTGTAGTAAAAATATGTTTTTAGTCGGCGCAAATAACGCCGTTTTTTAGATGAATAAGTGCCGCTTGCTGCTGAATGCCACCGTCAAATAATGCTGCCTCGGTAGCAGAAAAAAACATCTGACAATTGAGCTGGAGCAAATACGTCAACACCAAATTGCGGCGATTGGCGTCTAACTCGGCGGCGATGTCGTCAAAAATCAGTAGCGGCGGCGTTTCCCCATAGGTGCCAATCAAATCAATCTGCGCCAAATACAGCGCCAAAATCAGCGTTTTTTGCTGACCGCGCGACAACCGGTTATCGGCATTGCCGCCCTCGACACTAAAGCGAATATCGGCGCGGTGTGGCCCGTAGCGCGTGTGGCTGAGGCGGCAGTCCATCTCAAAATGCTTTGCCAATGTCTCCGACAGGCTACTGTCGGTATTCCAACCCGATGCGTAGCGAATCGTCACCTCATAGGGGAAATTTAACGCCAGCAGGTGCTTTTCCAACAGCGGCTTAAAAGCGGCAAAATAAGCCACGCGCAAAGCGTGAATTTGTTCACCAGCCTGCGCCAGTATCGGCGTAAAACTGTCAATGACGCCACGCGCCATATTCTGTTTGAGGCCGGCATTGCGGCGTTTCAGTGCTTGCTCATAAGTCTGCCACTGCATCAAAAATTGGTCGTCAAAGTGAAAACTGCCGTAATCCATAAAGCGCCGGCGGTGCATCGGGCCGTCGTCAATTAGTTGAAAACTGCGAGCGGTGATGGCAATGGTGGGAACGATTTTGGCCAGATAGGCCGGTGTCTTTTGCGTTTGCCGGTCAATGCGCAATAAAAAAGACAGCTTGCGGTCGCTTTGCAAACGCCGCTCTAGGCCAATTTGGTGAGTGGGGTCGGCAGTTTTGGCGATTACACGAAAATAATCCGTGCCCTGTTGAATAATGTCTTTGGGTTTGGCGGTGCGGAACGAGCGCTGTCGACCCAAAAAATACAAGGCCTCCAACAACGCCGTTTTGCCAGCACCGTTATCGCCGGTAATCAAGTTAATTTGCGGCGATAAAGCCACTGATTGACTGGCGAGGTTTCTAAAATGCTCGACTTGCAGCTGCTGAATATACATGAAAAGTAATGCCCTAAACTAGGCGCGCCAACGCACAGCGATAGACTTATCTTGCCAAGCCGAAAAACACGTCACAAAACCTAACGCGCCAATCAGCGCCCACAGCATGTCGGACTGCGTGTCCCAAATATCGCCCTGCGTGCCTAAAAAGGCTTCGGCCGCTTCACCAGTCGCCAGCGCCACCCACCATTCGATAAGTTCATAAAAAGCGCTAAAGGCCAAACAAAACGACACCACGAAGACATTGCGCCACGCCGGCGTGCTGACCACTTTGCGGCGTATGAGTAGCTCACGCGCAATGGCAGCCGGCACAAAGCCTTGAGCAAAATGTCCGACTTTGTCGTAGTGGTTGCGCTGCCAGTCAAAGGCCTCGGCTAGCCAGTCAAATAGCGGCACTTCGGCGTAGGTGTAGTGCCCGCCGATCATTAAAACCAAACAGTGTAGTAAGATGAGCGTATAAGTCAAACGCGAGAAGCGAAAGCGGTGATACGTCAATCCCAACACCAATAAGCCTATGAGTGCCGGAACGACTTCTAAAAACCAAGTAAAGGCATCGGCCGGCGCAATGGCCGACCATGCAAAGGTGACACAAAAAACACCCAGCCATGCGATTTCATTAAAGGAAAATTTCATCGTTTAGGCGTGGGTGTTTGTCGAAATGCGCGTTAACACTATTGGCAAGTTAGTGTTTTTTATGAGCGTCTAACTTCTGATCGATGCGCTCATCACCAATCTGTGCCAAACGCAAGGTATTGGTTGTGCCGGCACAGCCAAATGGCACACCAACAGTGACCACGACCCAATCGCCGTCTTCGCCATAGCCCCGCTGTCTGACCAGCTCAACGCCAGAATACATCACAGTTTCAAATTTTCTCAAATCACTGACGACGTTGGCATCAATACCCCAATGTAGTTGTAAGCGTCGGGCTTGTTTGACTTCAGGTACAATGGCAAGCAGCGGCGTCAAAGCGCGCTCACGACTCAAGCGAACGGCAGTGCCGCCCGATGTGGTAAAGCAAGCAATCGCCGCAATCGGCATGGCGTTGACGATTGACTTGACACCTTGGGCAATCGCTCCCTCGGATTTTTTGACATCGCTGGGGTCTATGACTTTCATGCGCTGTTGATAGCGGTGGTCTTTCTCGGCCTCGATAATGACGCTATCCATAAATGACACGGTTTCAATAGGATATTTTCCCACTGCCGTTTCGCCTGACAACATAACAGCATCAGCACCGGCTGAAATAGCGGCATCAACATCGGTGGCCTCGGCGCGCGTGGCAACGGGACTGTCTATCATCGACTCAAGCATTTGCGTCGCAACGATAACCGGCTTGCCGATTTCGCGCGCTTTGGCAATAACGGTTTTTTGAATGCTCGGCAATTTTTCTGGTGGGTATTCAACACCCAAATCGCCACGCGCCAACATAATGGCGTCACTGGCGTGCAAAATGGCCTCGATATCATTGACGGCTGAGGGTTTTTCGATTTTAGCTAAAATGCAAGCCTTATCGCCGACCACGCCGCGCAAATAATCCATATCACTAGCGCGTTGTACAAAAGATAGTGCCACGTAGTCAATATCTTGTGTCAATCCAAAGGCTAAATCTTCTTCATCCTTGGGCGTAAGCACCGGTACATCCAGTTCGGTGTCGGGCATATTGAGACCCTTATTATTAGAGATGTGCTTGCCGTAAACGTGTTCGGTTTCTATGCGCTTGCCGTCGTTGGAGATGACGGAAAAGCAGGTGCGAGCATCATCAATTAACAAGCGGTCGCCAGCTTTGACCGCTTTGAAAATTTCAGGATGTGGCAAGTAAACGCGGCCGGCGTTGCCTAAGCTGTCGTCGTCGTCAAAAACAAAGTGTTGACCTTGTGTTAACTCAACTTTGTCGTCCTCAAAGCGTCCAACGCGGAACTTCGGCCCTTGTAAATCTAGCAAAATAGCGACGGGGTGCTTGCGACGTTCCTCGATTTCCCTAATAGTTTCGATGTTTTTTTGATGTGCCTCATAACTGCCATGACTAAAATTGAGCCTAAACATATCGACACCGGCTTCAAGAAGCGATTCAATAGTACTGGGATTACTGCTACCCGGCCCTAGGGTTGCAACGATTTTAGCAAAGCGACTTCTACGCATAATAACTCCTAAAGATAACGATGAAAAAAAGTAGAGAAAATTGATTCTCAGTTATTGTCAAAATAAACCATTATCGTGTATTATACCCTCAAACTTAAAAAAACTCTCGTAACGAATGAGGAATTCATGAAAGAACTAAAACAAGTTGGCCTAAAAGTCACTATTCCGCGCGTCACCATATTGGAATTATTGCAAAATTCAGACAAAAATCACCATTACACCGCCGAGGAAGTCTTCACTGCCTTGCGCGAAAATGGTCACGATATCGGGTTGGCTACCGTTTATCGCGTCTTGTCTCAATTTGAACAAGCCGGCATCTTGGTCAAACACCACTTTGAAAGCGGCCAAGCCGTCTTTGAGTTGGAAACGGGTGACAACCATGACCACTTAATTTGCATCAAGTGCAATAAAATTATCGAATTTAAAGAACCGAAAATTGAAAAAATGCAACGCGATATTGCTGAGAAAAACGGCTATCAGCTCGAAGAATACAGCATGGTATTGTACGGTCTTTGCAGCAACTGCCAATAACCGTCAGCCGCTACGCTAAAAAAATCCCCCTAGACGGCCGTCTAGGGGGATTTTTTTAGCGTAGCGGTGTTAATGATTGCTTATTTAGAATGACTAAACCACGCAATCATTGCCTTGTACTCGCAAAAAATCTCCTCTGGCAATGCCATGTTTGGATTGAGGACACGCCCTAGTCGCCCCATTTTGCGGACAAAGCTGTAATCAACTTAGCGTGCAAGCCGTCAAAACTGCCATTACTCATGATAACCACTACGTCACCGGCTTGTAATTCATCCACTAATCGTTTCAGTAGGCTGTCGTTGTCGCTCTCGACGATAACATCGCCGGCTAACGTCCACTCAAACTGCTTGGGTAAATAGATATAGGCACGGTCAGCCACCGCCAACACTTCGGGCAAACGCTCGGCGTGTTGCCCCTGTTTCATGGTATTTGAGCGCGGCTCTAACACGCAAACGAGACGGCGATGAGCAAAGCGCTGACGCATCGCCGACAGCGTCAAATCAACAGCCGTCGGGTGGTGGGCAAAATCGTCGTAAATGTCGATACCCCCTACTTCGGCCAGCCATTCTAGTCGGCGTTTAACCCCTTGAAAACTCGCCAGCGCTTGACAAGCCTGCGTGAGCGTCAAACCGGCCTGCATTGCGGCCAAGCAGGCTATCAACGCATTGCTTTGATTATGAATGCCGATAAGATGCACCGGCAATTCGGCAACGGCTTTGTCGTCATGCAGTATCGTATAGCCATCTAAAGCGTAGTCGCCGCGGTTGAGGTCGATAAGATTCGACCAAACGCCTTTGTCACGCACGGCCTCGACGTGTTGGCCGCGGCCAAAAATCACCGTACCCGCAGGTGGCACGAGCCGTACGCCATAGTGAAACTGATTTTCGATTTGGCCGACGTGCTCGTAAATGTCGGCGTGGTCGTATTCGGCATTGCCAATCACCAATGTATCGGGGTGGTAGTGCAGCAATTTCGGGCGTTTGTCGAAATAGGCGCTGTCGTATTCGTCGGCTTCAATAACAAAATAATCACCACTACCCAAAGCGGCCGAACCAGCCAAAGCCGGCACAACGCCACCAATTAAGTAGCCGGTATCAATGCCATTTTCACGTAAAATATGCGTTAACATCGCGGTGGTGGTGGTTTTGCCGTGCGTGCCGGCAATGGCGAAAACGTGGCGGTGTTTAAGTACCGTTTCGCCTAACCACTGCGGCCCGTGAGTATAAGCCAAACCGCGCGCTAACATCGACTCAATAATCGGCATACCGCGCGAACAAACATTGCCGACGATGACCAAATCTGGTTGTATTGTATCCCAAATATCGGTATCAAAGCCGCGATGGGTCTCAACCCCCAGTTCTGCCAACTGGTCAGACATCGGGGGGTAAAATTCGCGGTCAGAACCGCTGACTTGGTAACCCAGTTGTAGTGCCAAACGCGCCAAGCCGGCCATAAACGTGCCACAGATGCCGATAAAGTGAATGTGCATAGATTGTTCCTTATAATATGTTATTTTTTGGTTGGATATTATTTTTGTGGATTAGGACGCAGTCTAACCATCAGTAATCGGCCGAAATTATAACACGCTGCGCCGCAAGTAGACGTTAAAAGACGCGTCCTTAACGTCGCCAAAAGCTAGGCAAAAACAAAATCAGCACCGTGAACAACTCCAAGCGCCCTAAAATCATCAACAGGGCACTGAGCCATTTGGCGGCGTCGGTCATGGTGGAAAAATTGCTCACGGGGTTATAGTTGGCAAACGCCGGGCCGACATTGCCCAAGGTCGCCGCCGTGACGCTGAGTGCAGAGCTAAAACCAGCGTTGCTCGCTAGCTCAGGATTGTCGAGCCAAGCAATGCCAATCGCCCCCAACACATAGACCATTACATAAATCATAAAAAACGCCAACACGTTGTAAACAATCTGATTACTGACGCTTTTTTGGTTGTATTGCACCGCCAAAACGGCATTGGGGTGGAGTTGGCGCTGAAATTCATTGCTGGCGTATTTGAATAAAATCAAATGCCGCACAATTTTCACGCCTCCTGCGGTCGAACCCGCGCAGCCGCCAACAAACAGCAAAAAGAAAAATATCATG
>PDWI01005831.1_pt1 | contig 15718 bp, 14 predicted proteins | sample 1430891 | NCBI WGS metagenome assembly PDWI01 (sample SAMN01162508, study PRJNA174530) | Oral metagenome, whole genome shotgun sequencing project. | biome: Marine environment; feature: Marine mammal; material: Swab sample of the gingival sulcus; isolation source: swab sample of gingival sulcus...
TTATAAAAAATACTCTTTATGGAATTTAAACGAGTTGTTGTAACCGGTGTTGGTGCATTAACTCCGTTAGGGCATACTGCCACGGAAACGTGGCAGAATGTGTTAAAGGGGGTAAGTGGTGCTGCACCGATTACCCGTTTTGACGCTTCCAACTTTAAGACTCAATTTGCTTGTGAAGTAAAAGATTTCAATCCATTAGACCATTTTGATAGAAAAGAGGCTCGTAAAATGGACCCTTATACACAGTATGCTATGGTAGCTGCTGATGAAGCAATAAAGCATAGTGGGCTTAATCTTGATGAGGTTGATAAAGACGAAGTGGGTTGTGTTATTGCTGCCGGAATAGGTGGAATAACCACTTTTGAATCGGAAGTGAGTAGTTATTACTTGAGAAAAGAGATGGGACCTAAATTTAACCCTTTCTTTATTCCCAAAATGATTTCTGATATGGCAGCAGGACAGGTTTCGATTAAATATGGCTTTAGAGGCCCTAATTATGCGACAACTTCTGCTTGTGCGTCGTCTAACCACTCAATGATTAATGCTTTTAATCATATTCGATTGGGAGAAGCCAAAGTGATGATAACAGGTGGTGCAGAAGCATCTATTACGCCTAGTTCTGTGGGTGGATTTAATTCACTAACGGCAACATCTACCAGAAATGATGAATATAAAACAGCTTCAAGACCTTTTAGCAAAAGTAGAGATGGTTTTGTTATGGGAGAAGGAGCAGGAATTATTGTTTTGGAAGAGTTAGAACACGCGTTGGCAAGAGGTGCAAATATTATTTGTGAAGTTGCCGGTGGTGGAATGTCAGCTGATGCGTATCATCTTACTGCAACACATCCGGAAGGATTAGGAGCGAAGTTGGTAATGAAACGGACTTTGGCAAATGCAGGATTGGATTTGACTGATGTCGATTATATCAATGTTCACGGAACTTCTACGCCTGTAGGTGATATCGGAGAAGTAAAAGCGATTTTAGGTTTGTTTGGCGAACACGCTTACAAATTAAATATCAGTGCTACCAAATCAATGACCGGACACTTATTGGGTGCTGCCGGAGCAGTAGAAGGCATTTTAACAATGTTTGCTTTACAAAATGATATTGTTCCTCCTACAATTAACTTCACTGAAGGAGATGAAGACCCTGATATTGATTATAACTTGAATTTTACGTTTAATAAAGCACAAGAAAGAAATGTTGATGTGGCTCTTTCCAATACCTTTGGATTTGGCGGACATAATGCTTGTGTAGCTTTCAAGAAATATAAAAAATAGAGAATTTTACGAATTGTAGAATTTTGAACATAAATCCTCCCAAAACGACTAATAGTTTTGGGAGTATTGTTTTTAAATTGTTTTATTTCATTTTTTCTAAATACACTTTTTTTTCTACATTTGCGTTGTTAAATAGTAGGAATGAAACCACGTCTAATACATACACTCTTTATCTTTAGTCTTGCTTTCCTTTTTTCTTGTGGAAAAAAAGATGTTAACGTTTCACTTTATCGGGTTGTAAAGTCCGATTTTGTGGATGAATTTAGTGTGGGTGGGTTTGCTGTACCCATAGAAACAAAGGAAGTTGTCTGCCCTTATTTTAGTGGTCATCAAATTATCTATTTGGCAGAAGATGGTAAAAGAGTAGAGGTTGGAGATACTGTTTGTGTACTTGAAGATAATGATTTAATTTCAAGTTATGAAAGAGCTATTAGAAACAAAAAATCGTTAGAAGGGACTCTTCAAAAGAGACGGGTGGAATTAGCGAGTGAATATCAGTTGTTAGTCTCTCAGGTAGCAAGCAATAAAGTTGATGCAGAAATGCATCAATTTGATTCAATTTCTCTTACGTTTGCCTCCCCAAAGCAGAAAAAAATCCAAGAACTTGAACTCGAAAAAAACAGTATTCAACGTAAACTATTGGAGAATAAATTAAAGAACTTATCTGTTATTCATCGTGCAGAGATAGAACAGATAAAAATAGAAATTCAAAACTCTGAAAACGAAGTAAAAAGAGTAAAAGAGAAGTTAGATGCAATGGTATTGAAAGCACCTATCTCGGGTACTTTATTATTAGCAAGATTATGGAGTGGTGAGAAAGTGAACGTTGGATTTTATCCTTATTCTTCTATGATTGTCGCTCAAATAACGCAAACATCTAAAATGAAAGTCAAAATGCAGTTAACCGAGAGTGATTATAAGCGAGTAAATATGGCAGATTCTACTGCTTTTACATTTGATGTGATGCCAACCGTAAAAGCAGTAGGAAAGATAACCAAAAAATCTCCAATGGGAAGAAATATTTATTTTAATGGTAAGAAATCAGCAATAAAGATGTTTGATATGGAAGCATCTATTGAAAAAACAGATTCTATGCCTCAATCCGATTTTACGACCAACTGTAAAATTGTTTTGGATTATATTCCCGATACTATTGTTGTACCTAATATTGCTGTTTTTCATCAAGATACGATTGATGTTGTGTTTGTGAAAACAAAAAGAGGATTTGAAAAACGGGAAGTCCAACTTGGAAAAACGTCATCTAAAGAATCGATTGTAGAAAAAGGATTAGAGCAAGATGAAGTGATAGCACTTGCAGAACCCAATAAGAATAAAATAAAATCAACTCTATTATTGGAGAAAAACACTAAAAAGAATGAACATAATGATACCATTGTTTCAAAAAAATAGAAATACATTTCTATTACTGTTTTTTGTTGTTGTTTCTTTTACGACTTGTAATCGAAAGGCAACAGAGAATGTTTCAATAGGAAAAGTGCAGAAAGGAACTCTGTTTTTGGATTTATACGAGACAGGAGAGATAAAGACTGTAAATTCCGTTTTTATAACGGCTCCCCATTTATCTTGGAGGTATGGAGGAGTTATGAAAATTAATCAACTGGTAGAAGATGGTACCGAAGTAAAAAAAGGAGATACTATTGTCTCATTTAATCCCGGTGAAGTGCAAAAAGCAATTATTAGTGCTGAACAACGATTGAAAATTTCGGAAATGACACTTGTGAAAATGAGAGCACAGCAACAATCTGTATTGGAAGAGGCAGAAGCAAATTATAAGATAGCCGAACTTTCTTATAAAATATCAAAAATACGGTTTGAATCGGTAGATTATGAGGCGGATATAAAAAAACGTGAGATAAAATTAAATTTAGAAAAATCTAAAATGGCTTTAGATAAAGCACGTGAACACATTGAAAATCAGAAAAAAATACAAAAAGAAGAAATCAAACAGAAACAAATTCAAATTAAGTTATCAAAAACAGAATTGGAAGAAGCTAAACAAGCTCTACATAAACTGTACGTTGTTTCTCCATCATCGGGTATTACTGTTTTACAGAAAAATTGGTCAACAGGTAATAAAATGAAGGTCGGAGACCAATGTTGGCGAGGTTCTGATATTGCTGAATTACCGGATATGTCTCATTTGAAAGCAGTTATAAATATCAATGAGGTGGACGTGGCAAAAATGGAGAAGGGACAAAAAGTAGAAATCAAGCCAGATGCTTTTTCTGAAAAAACATTTACAGGTAAGGTTAGTAGTATTGCAAATTTGGCTGTTTCGAAAGACAGAGGGTCTAAAATCAAAGTTTTTCCTGTTGAAATAATTCTTGACCAAACTGATAAAAACCTACTTCCCGGACTGACCGTTAGTTGTCGAATTATTTTTGACAAACTATCAGATGTGCTTTATATTCCTTTGGAGGCGATTGTAGAGGAAGCGGGAGAAAGTTATGTCTTTAAGAAAAAAAGAGGTGGATTTGATAAGGTAAAAGTAGAATTGGGTAGAAATAACAACGATTTTATTGTTGTGAAAAAAGGATTAGAAGAGAATGATGAGATAGCTTTATCGAATCCTTTTGAAAAGGAAAAAGAAGAGCAAAATAACGAGAAAAAAGAGAAGCGTGATGAATAATAAAATAACTTTATTACTGTTGGGCATTGTTTTATTTTCTTGTTATTCTTGTGGAAATTTGGGAAATAAGACAGAAACAGAACAGCAATCGGAACGAATTGTAGAGACTGGTGAATTACAAGCTGTAGAAACTTATGCGTTTATCTTGCAACAACACGGAAGATATTGGTATGAAAACAAGGTTATCGGACTGTTGAAACACGGAACTTTAATAGAAAAAGGAGATTCTGTGATTCAATTTGACCCCAGTGAGATTCAAAAAATGATAGTTGATGGAGAAAATCGATTGGAAAATAGTTTGGCACAGTTGGAAAAGATGAAAATCAACCAAAAGACTGAACTTTTTAACCTTGAAAGTCAATTGAAAAGTGAATCTTCAAATTTTGAATTGAAAAAATTAGAATTAGAATCTTCTCGTTTTGAAACAGATAAAATAAAGAAAATTAAAGCCTTGGAGTTTGAACAAGCAAAAATTCGTTTTGAACAAGTAAAACGTTCTGTAAAATATAAGAAGATAATAATGCAATCCAATTTACAGTTGAAAGAGTCTAGTATTAGGCGTTTGAAGGAAGAAATTGCTGAGAAAAAAAGTTATTTACCTAAAATGACTATAAGAACACCTATTGCTGGAATTTTTCAAGTCGGGAAAAAGTGGGACGGAAAGACCATACAGATAGGAGATGTGTTGTATCGTGGAATGCTTTTGGGAAGTGTTCCTAATATCAAATGGATGAAAGTGGAAACGCAAATCAGTGAACTTGATTTTTTGAAAATAAAAAAAGGACAGAAAGTAACAGTTCGTTTAGATGCTATGCCGAAATATCAATTCAAAGGAGAAGTGAGTTCCATTAGTCGATTTTGTTATAAGAAGGATGCACAATCTCAACAGAAAGTCTTTAATGTGGAGGTGAAAATTTTGGAATCTGATGAGAAATTAAAACCCGGAATGACAGTCAGTTGTGAGTTTCATTAATAAAAAACAGAAATGGAATACAAAGAGAATATAAAGTTAGCAGTTAGTGGTTTAATCGACCATAAGTTTCGCTCTTTTTTGACAATGCTCGGAATTATATTTGGTGTGGCATCGGTTATTGCGATGCTCTCTATTGGAGAAGGTGCTAAGCGTGAGGCAATTGCTAAATACCAAGATTTGGGGGTGACTAATATTATTATTCGGGATAAAAAACTATCAGATAGTGAGTTGGAAAAAGTTCGTGCAAAATTCTCAAAAGGATTAAGTATTCAAGATGCAAAAACGATTTTAGATATTGTGCCTAACGTGGTGTCTATTACCTCTCAAGCAGAAAAGAAATCGGAGGCACGATTTTCTGATAAGTCGCTTAAAGTAAGTGTTGTCGGTATAACGAAAGAGTATCCCGAAATAATGAATATCCAATTGGGAGAAGGAAAATTTATAACCGAAGAGCAGAACACTCGCAAGTTTCGTGTTTGTGTGATTGGTTCAGGTGTGGCACGCTCTTTTTTTAGAGGAGAAGAACCTATCGGCAAGATGATAAAAGTGGAAGACCAATGGTTAGAAGTGGTTGGGGTAATGAAACCCAAAGCGTTATTTACCGAAACGGTTGGTGAATTGGCAGCACGAGATTTGAACAACGATATTTATCTTCCTTTATCGACTTTTTTAAGTCGTTTTCCAAGAGAAAATGTTTTGGAAAGTGAGATACAACAGGTTACCGTTAAGGTGGCAAGTTCGGAAAATCTTAAAGAAGTCGCCAAGTTGTCAAGAGAAATATTAAAAAGGCACCATTTTGAGAATGATGACTACGATATAATTGTACCTTATGAATTGATGAAACAAGAAGAGAAAGAGCGACAGATTTATAATTTCTTACTCGGTGCGATTGCTGCTATATCATTGCTTGTTGGTGGTATCGGGATTATGAATATTATGTTAGCAAATGTAATGGAGAGAACACGTGAAATAGGTGTTCGACGTGCTATCGGAGCAAAAAAGCAGGATATTTTAGGACAGTTTCTTACCGAGGCTGTGGTGATTAGTGTTACAGGGGGAATGATTGGAGTGCTGTTAGGGATAACACTCTCACTTTTTGTGCGATTATTTACAGATGTTACTACATCGATACAAGCCTACTCGGTTTTTATAGCTTTTGCATTTTCGGTAGTGGTTGGGGTTGCTTTTGGCTATCTTCCTGCCAAAAATGCTGCTAATCTTAATCCGATAGATTCAATTCGATATGAATAATGATTATTAAAAAAGAGGAAAATGCTGATTCAAATAGACCAACTTTGTAAGGATTATTCCATAGGAGAAATGACAATTTCTGCTTTGAAGGATATTAATTTACAGATAGAAGAGAATGAATATGTGGCGATAATGGGACCTTCCGGTTCGGGAAAATCAACGTTAATGAATATTATCGGATTATTGGACTCTCCTACATCGGGCAATTATCTTTTTAAAGGAAAAGATGTGAGTAATATGGTTGATGATGAACTTTCTGAAATGAGAAATCAAGAGATAGGTTTTGTTTTTCAGAATTTTAATCTTTTGCCACGCTTAACTGCACAGGAAAATGTGGAATTACCTTTGGTATATTCCGGATATAAAAGTTCGGAACGTGTCGAAAAAGCCCTAAAAGCATTGCAAAGAGTGGGGTTGGAAAGTCGTGTAAGGCACAAATCCAATGAAATGAGTGGTGGACAAAGACAGCGTGTTGCGATTGCACGTGCTTTGGTTACTAATCCCGGAATTTTACTTGCCGATGAACCGACGGGTGCATTGGATTCTAAAACAGGAAGAGAGATTTTATCGCTTTTCGATGAGTTGCACCAAGAGGGCAATACCATTATCTTGATTACGCACGAGCAAGAAATTGCTGATTATGCACATAGAACGATTTATATCAAAGATGGAATGATAGATTCCGATAAAAGAAAATAAATGATAAATTTTTAGTGATAAGTGTTCAGTGATTAACGATTAGTAGTACTGAATAGCCTTATCAATAAAACATTAAATATTAGAAAAAAAGATTATTCGTTATTGCTCATTATATTGAACTTATTTGGCTATGCTCATTTTAATTCAGTATCTTGTCTTAATAAAATAAATTGTAGACCTTGAAACAAGTTCAAGGTGACGGTTAAGAAACTCGTCATTACTCCCTTTGGTCATGGGTCTGACGACAAGTCTGCGAACGAAGAATGAGTGAAGCAATCTTTAAGAACAAAGAAATATATAAAAGATAAAATGATAAATTTAAGTGATAAGTGTTCAGTAATTAACGATTAATAGAACTGAATAGACTAATCACTTATCACTAAACACTAAACGTTGAAAAGATATGACTAAAAAAACACTTCTTTTTACAATACTATTTTTAGGTTCTTTTCTTTTTACAGTAAAAGCAGAAAATTATGTGTTGGATTTGAATAAAAGTATTGAGATTGCCAAAGAGAAAAGTTATCAGATGCAAACTTTGATACAAGATTTTAAGATAGCCGATTACAATTTGAAGTCAGCTACAAGTCGGTTCAAAACGCATATTGATTTAACAATGACTTTACCAAGATATACGGAGACAATACGACAAGACCAAGATAGTTCCGGTATTTTGTTTTATCCGATGAAACAATTGCAATACAATGGAAATCTAACGATTAATCAGCCACTTCCAACCGATGGAAATATCTTTATCACCAGTGGTTTGAACAATTTTGATGACTACTATTCTTCTTATCGTACTACCAATACATTTGCCAGAATTGGATTTCGACAACCTTTACACGCATTGTACGGTTATAATTCGATACGTTCGAATTTCAAACAAGCCAAATTGAATTACGAAAGGTCTGAAAAGGCATTGAAACGTGCAGAATTGAACTTAATTTATGAAGTAAGCAGTTCTTTTTATAATTTGTTGTCAGTACAAAAATCGCAAGAGATAGCAAAACTGAATTTACAAATACAGACTTCGGCTTATGAAACAGCCAAAAGGAAATATGAGGCAGGTTTGATAAAAGAGGTAGATGCTCTGCAAATGGAGGTGGATTTGGCACAGGCTCAGAACGATTACGATATGAGTATTGTACAACAGCAGTCAGCAGTCAGCTCTTTCAAACGACTGATTGGAATAGAATTAGATGATACGGTAGAGCTCAATAGTGATTTAAAGTATGATGTTGTTATTGTAGATGAAGATGATGCAGTGGAAAAAGCATTAAAAAATCGTCCGGAAATTCGTGAACAAGAGATACAACTGGAGTTGCAGACTTTGAACATTAAACGGCAAAAAATGCAAGGAATGATACGTGCCGATTTAACAGGGTATTATGAAAAAGTAGGCGTTAATATTCAGGTACTTAAAGGGAATATTGGCGAATCAATTGAACGTTCTTATCAAAATTTCTGGGAGCGTCCACAGAGTTTTGGGATAGGACTTACCGTTACTGTTCCTATTTTTGACTGGGGCGAAAACAAAGCACTTGTTAGGGCAGTAGAAGCCAGATTAGAGCAGAGTAAACTTCGTAAAAAAGATATGTTGCGTAGTATTGAGATTGAAGTTCGTAATACGGTAGGTGCTTTGAACAGTAGTTTGAAAAGATTGCAATTGTTGGAAAAAAGTTTGAAAGTTGCTGAGAAAAGTTTTGAAATTACTCGTCAGCGATACAATGACGGTGATATTGATAGTCAGGCACTTGCTTTGGAACGAAATCGTTTGAATAATGCTTATGTTTCTCGATTAAAAGCCTATATTAATTATCAAATGCAATTAGCAGACTTAACTCGAAAAACTTACTTTGATTACAGAAAAGGGAAGTAGGGGAAAGTTATCTTTGTGGTAGAGAATAGAATCTATTCATTGGAAATGATTTCTCACTAATAGAAACTTATTGGTGGTATGGTGTTATGATGTTCTCTGATGATACTGTTGTTTATAATAAATTGAAAAGTTTAATTTAAGAAGTTTTTTAATAGATAAATCACTTCTTAAATAATCATAAAAAGACTCCTCAATTAAGGAGTTTTTTTATATTCTTATCCAACAATACTCTTATCCCCTTTTGTTACTACCTTTTATCCTGAAAAATCATTATAAATAGGGATTGTTCTGTGCCTTTTATTCTTTTACTTTTGTAGTTCTATTTTATCGAAAAATAAATGAAGAAAAAATTTCAATATATATTGCTTCTGTTTTTCTTTTGTACCACGCTTGTAGCCCAACAAAAGATTACTATTCAAGGAACTGTTTTTGGCGAAGCCACACAAAAACCACTAAAAGGAGCAATTGTTTCTGTTTTGGATAAGAACGTTACAACTGATAAAAACGGAAAGTATAGGTTGGTTGTAAATCCCCAAGAGAAGATGAGAATAAGTATCTCTTATCTTGGTTATGAAACAATAAAACGAAAGATTGATTTCTCTAAACGGAATGATTTTATATCTGATTTTTACCTGATACCCAGTGAAAGCCCTCTTAATGAGGTTGTTGTTACCGGAACTCGTACAGAGAAAAAAGTGGCAGATTCACCTGTTATAACACGAGTAATCAGTAAAAAGCAGATAGCCGACCGAAGTGAAACAGATATACGGAATTTATTGATGAATGAAGTTCCCGGTTTACAATTTCAAGAGGTGGGATTTGGAACAACCATTAATTTTCAAGGATTAAGTGGAAAACATATTCTTTTCTTGATAGATGGAGAACGAATAGCAGGTGAGATAGGTAATAATATTGATTATCAACGTATATCCTTAAATAATATAGAAAGAATAGAGATTGTGCAAGGGGCTTCTTCTGCTCTTTATGGTTCACAAGCGATGGGTGCTGTTATTAATTTAATCACGAAAAAAGCGAAAAATAAGATAACGGTAGAGGCAGATATTAAATATACGCAGCCTTTCCAAAAGAATTTTGAGGAAAAAGATAAAGAGGATACACACTATTTTTTCAAAAAGAGCGTAGATAATCAAAACATTGATGTTAATCTATCGGTTGGAACAAAATATAGAAAATTAGATAGTTATACAAACTTTAATTATAAAACCACAGACGGTTATGAGTTGTACGATACGGATAGTTTAGTGAAACGTTTTACGAAACTTGATACAACAATTTATACTCGCAAAAATCGTGTTCCAACAGGAATAATGGCTTTTCAAAACTATGGCGTTTCTCAGCGATTGGGATATCAATGGTCGAAGAAATTTTATACAAAAATAAAAGCACTTTACTATCAGTCGGATAGATATGATTTTAATCCGGATTACAAATATGGGCAAAATATCAATTTCAATATTACTGCCAATGCTGATTATCAAATAAATCGTTCTTCAAAGTTGCTTTTTTCACTAAATGCAGATAGGTATGACCGTAATTCACGCTTTGAATTAATCCCTGATAGAAAGGATAAATTTTATAGCAATACTTTGTTACAGCCTCGTTTGATGTATCATTTAAATCTAAAAAAACAGACTCTTGTGATGGGAATAGAGCATACGCAGGAAGCACTTTATGGCTACTTGTTTTCCGATGATAATTATCAAACAAAAAGACAATATAGTTCTACACTTTTTCTACAAGATGATTGGCAAATTAATAGTAAGTTTAATCTTAATATGGGATTAAGAACGGATTATAATAGTGTTTTTGGTTGGGATATTACACCCAAAGTATCTCTGTTTTACAAGCATCTTCCCTTTACGGTGAGATTGAATTATGCACGAGGTTATCGTGCTCCGGGATTAAAAGACCTCTATATGAATTGGGACCATTTGGGAATGTTTAGAATTATAGGCAATATACATTTGAAGCCCGAAACCAATCACTATTTTTCCATAGCCAATGAGTATATCGGTCGTAAGTTTTACTTGATGTTAATGGCATATATTAATAAGTTTGAAAATAAAATAGAGGGAGAATGGAATAAAGACCAGTCGGAGTTACATTATAAGAATCAGTCCTCTGTTCTTCTATCGGGAGCAAATTTAAGTAGTAGAATTAATCTTTACAAAAATTTATTTTTGCATACTTCCATTAATTATTTATATCCAAGAAAAAAGAATGGTGTACAATTGACAGCCAATAGTCGTTGGACAGCAAATGCACGTTTGGAGTACAAAATATATTATGGAGGTAATCAAAAAACAGTCTTTAATTTGCTTGGTAGATATATTGGAAAAAAGGAGTTTGATGTGTTAGATGACTTGGAGTATAGAGGTAAAACGATAGAGGCTTATTATACCACTCAAATCCCTGCCTATATGGTTACAGATGCAACGCTGACACACTACTTTGGTAAATCTTTCAAATGTACCTTAGGGGTTAATAATCTATTTGATTACAAAGCAAGGATTGTCACTTTTAATAGTTATGTGTCACCCGGAAGACATTTCTCTGTTGCAATGAGTTATCATTTATAATAAAAAATAATCGGGTGTTGGTAAAATATCAATTACCTAATAAATATCAATAATTAATAAAAAACAAAATGAAAAAACAAATTAAGTTAAGTTGGATGCTAATACTCCTTTTGAGCTTTGGCTTAATAGGTTGTGAAAAAGAAGAACCTAAAAAGAAAACAGACGAGAATATAAAAGAGTATTCATTAAGTCGAAAAACAGATTATGGAAATGATTGGATATACTTCTCTTTTTCGAAAGGGGAAGAAGTAGAAGGTATTAACGAAGAAAATCGTATGGAACGATTGGATTGGGATATTGCTTTTAATAAATGGAATATGCGTACCAACAGTGGTAAGTCCGGAAAAGGAAAAGGAGGAGCAAAAGAGACTCAAGCCACTAAATTTGCCGGTGTAACCACCATTCCAACGACAGGATATTTGGTAGATGATATCATTGAAATAACAAAAAATTTATCTAAGTTTCCACCTCCACAAATAGAAACACCGGGTAGTAAAGAATTGGGTAAAGTAATTATTTTCTCAGGACCTCCACCTAAATACACTTTAAGCACTAAAATTTTTATAGTAAAGGCAGCCGATGGAAAACCTGTGAAGTTTAAAATCGTTTCTTATCACAGCAAAGAAGGACAATCAGGTTTTGTTACTTTCAAATATAGTCTTGTTGAAGAGAAATAATAAATATTTTATTATTATACTATATAAACAATCCTCACAAATATTGATATTTGTGAGGATTGTTTGTGAAATATGAAATTAATAAGATTATTTTTTCAATAAATCTCTGATTTCAGTAAGTAATACTTCTTGTGCCGGTGGAGCAGTTGGTTTTGCTTCTTCTGCTTTTTTCGTTTTTTCATAGCCTTTCAAAAGCATAAAAATAACAAGTCCAATAATGATAAAGTCAATAATTGCTTGTACAAAGTTACCATAAGTCATTACAGAAGCACCTGCTTCTTGTGCAATAGCCAATGTTTCATAAGACTTACCATCTAATGCGAAGAATAAGTCATTCACATTTTTGCCACCCATTAATAGACCTATAACGGGCATAATAACGTCAGCTACCAAAGAACCAACAATTTTACTAAATGCACCACCGATAATCACAGCAGTTGCTAACGATACAATATCGCCTTTCATTAAGAATTTTTTGAAATCTTTTAACATAATGTTTGTGTTTTAATTGTAAATAATAATCAAAAGTACTAATATTTAATAGAAAAAACAAAAATACTTACAAGATTTTACTTGATGAGTATTTATGTTTAGTTATTTAACTCGATACCAATATTGAGTACGTCCTATTAGAGCAAAGCCAATAAAACCACGCACTTTGAGTTTGTTTTTACCTTCTAAAGTGATATAACATTTATATTTTTTTCCATTAGAAGGGTCTAAAATTGTTCCACCGTTCCACTCTTTGCCATCTTTTTTCAATCCTCTGATAATAACAAGTCCAACAATAGGTTTATTTTTGTCTTTTCCGGAACATTCTGTACATTTCTTGTTTTTACTTTTTTTATCTAATAAAGTCACTATTTTGGCATATACTTTTTGTTTGTATTGGTATATCTCTACGATAGATTTTGCTTTTCCTGTTTCATCGTCAATGGTTTTCCATTTGCCTAAAATAGATTGTGCATTCGTTGTAGTAGCCATAAAGATAAATAACAGAAGTGATAAAATTGATTTTTTCATTGTTTTTTTCTTGTTTTTTAGTTTAATAAAAAATACTATTCTTCGACAAAAGTAATGTTTTTGCACAAAATTAGCAAATTTGAGAATTTTCGTGATTTTCAAAGTCTAGTTGATATTTTCTTGATTTACACAGGAAAGTCAATTGCCGAAAAGATTAATTTTATTCCAATCTAAATTCTTAAAAAATCAAATAACTTTCTGTGCAAGTATGTCAAGTTGCCGTAAATGTTGGGATTATTAGTTTGAGAGCAATGAAATCCGTAGCTTCCTAATAAAAAGAAATCGCCTAAAATTAATTTTAGGCGATTTCTTTTAAATTATATTCTAAATATTTAATCAAACATATTTCTTATATGTGAGAAGAAACTTTTTGAAGCATTTTCTTTAGGTCTAAAGTTTTCTGATTCTTTTAATTCTTCTAATACTTTTTTCTCTTGTTTATTCACTTTTTCAGGAATATAAACACCGATGTTAATTAATAAATCTCCTTTGCCGTAAGAATTAACACTTGGCAGACCTTTTCCTCTTAATCGTAAGACTTTTCCCGGTTGTGTTCCCGCAGGAATATTCACTTTAACTTTTGAATCTACTGTTGGTACTTCTATAGAAGTTCCTAATGTCGCTTCCGGAATAGATATAAGTACATTATAAATTAAGTTATTTTCATCTCGTATTAACGATTCGTGTTTCTCTTCCTCAATGACTACCAACATATCTCCATCTATACCACCACGTCTGGCAGCGTTTCCTTTTCCATTAACAGAGAGCTGCATTCCTTGCATTACACCAGCAGGAATATTGATAGAAATAACTTCATTTTCGCGAACAATACCTTCTCCCACACAAGCAGAACACTTGTCTTTGATGATTTTTCCATCTCCTCCACATTCAGGACATTCAGAGGCTGTTTGCATCTGTCCTAAAATCGTTTGTTGTACACGAGTTACTCGTCCGCTACCGTTACAAGTAGAGCAAGTTGTTGGTGCAGAACCTAATTTAGCACCACTTCCGTTACAAGATTTACAAGAGACATATTTATTTACTTTGATTTTTTTCTCTACACCATTTGCTATATCGGCAAGTGTCAATTTTACTCGAACTCTTAAATCTGTTCCTCGTCTTACTCGTTGCCCACCTCGTCTAGAGCCACCACCGAAGCCACCAAAACCGCCAAAGTGTCCACCAAATACATCTCCGAACATAGAGAAAATATCGTCCATTGACATTCCGGCACCACCGCCAAAGCCACCGGCACCTCCCATTCCTGCGTGTCCGAAACGGTCATAACGCTCACGTTTCTCAGCATTACTTAATACTTCAAACGCTTCTGCTGCCTCCTTGAACTTTTCTTCCGCTTCTTTATCTCCGGGATTTTTGTCAGGGTGGTATTGAATTGCTTTTTTGCGGTATGCTTTCTTGATTTCGTCAGCTGATGCCGATTTTGACACCCCTAATACCTCATAATAATCTCTTTTTTCTGCCATTACCTTCTCTTGTTTACAGATTAATTTCTTATTCTCCTACAATTACTTTGGGGAAACGAATCACTTTATCATTTAATGTGTAACCTTTTTCCATACAGTCAATTATCTTACCTTTTTGTTCTTCATCTTCTGTCGGAAAAAGTGAAACTGCTTCGTGAATTTCGTCATCAAATTTCTCACCAACCACTTCAATTGCTTTTACGGAATGGTCATTTAGAAATTTAACGAATTTATTATAAATTAAATCCAAACCTTCTTTTACTGCTTCAGCATCTTTTGAATTTTCCATTGATTGAATAGCACGTTCAAAATCATCAACTAAAGGCAACATTTCTTTTAATACGTTTTCTCCTCCCGATTTTATTAAGTCTGCTTTCTCTTTCAACGTACGTTTCCTAAAATTGTCAAATTCTGCCATTAAACGTAGGTTTTTATCGTTTAATTCCGTACATTTTTCATTTGCCTCCTCAAGTTGTGCATTTAAGTCAGTTTCTTCTGACGAATTGGCACTCTCTTTTGACTCTTCTATTTCTTGATTTTCCACTTCTGCATTTTCTGCTGTGTCTGTATCAACTGTTGTCTCTAACTCTTTTTCTTGTTCCTCTTTTATATTTTGCTTTTTCATATCACTATGTTTTACAATAACCATTTATTTTGGGAATATTATTATTATTCCGTTTAATTTACAAAATTCAATAGTTACTTTACAATAAGTTTGCCAAATGAAAAAGAGACTTTTTGTTGTGGAAAAGATGTCATTTTGTCTCTTTTTTACTCATCTTATTTTCTTAATAAAAATAAGATGAGGGTGAATATTTTTTTCTTTAAAATACTGTTATTTCTATTTTTTTTTATTTCCTTTGCAAAAATTTTATATTTATTTATACTTATTACAAATAAAGTTAGTGTCGTAAAGATTTTTCTTAAATATGCAAAAAAATAAAATTTTCATATTGCTTTTTATTTTGTTTTGTAACTTCTTTGTCGGTTATTCTGCTGAAAACTATACCTTAAAAGGCGTGGTAAAAGATTCTTTGACCCAAGAGTCTATGCCAGAAGTATATATAAGTATTGTGGAGTTGAATTATTGGACAATTTCGGACAGTAAGGGGAGTTTTGAAATAAGAAGAGTACCGAAAGGTACTTATACATTGCTGTTTCGCATATTGGGTTACAAAGAACAGATTATAAAAACAAC
>PDWI01005832.1_pt1 | contig 15718 bp, 12 predicted proteins | sample 1430891 | NCBI WGS metagenome assembly PDWI01 (sample SAMN01162508, study PRJNA174530) | Oral metagenome, whole genome shotgun sequencing project. | biome: Marine environment; feature: Marine mammal; material: Swab sample of the gingival sulcus; isolation source: swab sample of gingival sulcus...
ATGTGAATTTAGATATAATTGTAGAAATAAAAATTTATATTTAATTTTGGTAAAAGAATTAAGAAAAAACAAACTTAACTAATCTTGAACCTAATTTTAAAATAAAAAAATCAAATTATACCGATGAAAACGGATATTATAAAATGAAAAGTAGGTTTATTTCTAATGTACATTATAGTTTGAGTTTTAAGAATAAAAGTAATTTTAAAATTTGGGGGAACTGGGGTTTTTTAGCTGCTGCAACCTATGGTATGGGTTGGCATTCAAAAAAAGGATATAGTAAAAACATTTATACCAATTCTAAAGCGTGGCTTTGGTGTACTATAAACAATGGAGCTTATCTCTATATAAATAAATATTGTCCTAAATATGGTATAAATAAACCGCCACATAGTTTACGTATATGGACACTTAAAATGAAAGGTAATTATACAGGCATCACTCCGATGTTAAGACATATATCATTAAGTTACAAATCATTATCTGATTTTCTAATAACAATGTTTGCTCTTAAAAAGACAAGATATGTCAGTGTGATTTCACCAGATATATTTATTCTTAAAGATTTTAAAGATACCCAAGATACTTATTCTACTATTTTTCACGAATTAGCCCATGCAAGCCATTACACTAAAGCAGGTAAACGATATTGGTTACATTATATCATTGGGATAATTGATAATTCTATACGTAGTAAAGAGGGTGCATATGGAGATGGAAGTCGTAAAAATGACGCTTATATAGGAGTAGGTGAAATGTGGGGATATTATTTTGGATATATCTGTGAAAAAGATGAGTTTGGAGTAAAAAATGTATATCTTAACCCTACTAAAGGTTGGTATAGTCCAGGTATATTAAGAGATTTAGATAATAAATTGGGATTAACTCCTAAAAAAATATTTAATTGTTTATCAGGTTCAACAGTAGGACATAAAAAATTAAAAAATAAATTAATAGAAAAATATGGAAATGAAAAAGATATTAGAAAAACATTTAGGAATTACGGTTTTTAAAATTCTATTTGGACTGACAAGTTTTCTTCTCTTCAATTCTTGTTTAAGTCGTAGTTTTGATGCAACTAATCAATCATATATAATTAATGATACAAAAGATACACTTTATTGTACAATCTTTGGAGATTCTAATCTGACAGATTCAGCTGTAGATTACATTCCTCCACATACAAAAGTGCTTTTAGGAAATGGACAGTACACTGAATTTGAATTTTTACGCCAAATAAGAAATTTTGGTGACTCTGTTAATATTTATATTGATAAGAATAGAGATAGTTGTGTTTGCGTTTGGTATCCCCCCTTACAACAATTACCTGATAGTATTCATAGTTATTATAATGAGAACTCTTGGGAAATAAAAAAAGGAGGTCGTAAAAACAAATATACAATATCAACTTTTACAATTAGAGAGGAAGATATAAAACAATAGAATAAACCCCTATTCATTCAATTGAGAAGAGAGTGTCTAAAAAGTTAAAAAATGCGTTATTACGAAAATTTTTTAATTTATACAACGATTGTTGTATCTTTGTATCATAGCTTTTAACAATAAAGAACTTATTGAAACTTTTAGTGCTTTACTAATGAGTTCAAATTCTAAAAACAAATAAATAAATTACTATGTACAAAAAATTATTTTTATCATTTATTACACTTCTTACAGTAACTACAAGTTGGGCGTGTACTAATTTTTTGGTAGGAAAAAAAGCCTCAACAGACGGTTCTACCTTTATCTCGTATTCTGCCGATTCGTATTATCTTTTTGGTGCTTTGTATCATTATCCTGCAAAGAAATATGCCAAAGGAACTATGTTGGATATTTACGAATGGGATACAGGCAAATATCTTGGAAAAATTAAACAAGCAAAACAAACTTACAATGTAATTGGGAATATGAACGAACACCAAGTAAGCATTGGGGAAACCACTTTTACTGGTAGAACAGAACTAATTGATACTACTGGAATAATGGATTATGGAAGTTTGATATATGTTGCTTTGCAACGCTCTAAAACTGCACGAGAGGCAATTAAAATAATGACCGATTTGGTAGAAGAATATGGTTATTACAGTTCAGGAGAGTCGTTTTCTATTGCTGATCCCAACGAAATTTGGGTAATGGAGATGATTGGAAAAGGTGTTGGACGAAAAGGAGCTGTATGGGTAGCAATGCGTATTCCAGATGACTGTATCTCGGGGCACGCCAATCAAGCACGTATAACGACCATTCCTTTTGACGATAAAAAAAACTGTATGTATTCGCCCGATGTGGTTTCATTTGCTCGAGAAATGGGATATTACAAAGGTTCGGACAAGGATTTTAGTTTTTCCGATGCATATTGTCCGTTGAATTATGCAGGGCTAAGAATTTGTGAAGGTCGTGTTTGGTCGGTATTCCAACAAGCAAAACCAAGTATGAGCAAATTTATCACTTACATCAAAGGGCAAACAAAAGAGAGAATGCCACTTTGGATAAAACCAGATAAGAAGATAAGTAAAAACGATATGGTGCGTTTTATGCGTGATTATTATCAAGGTACAGAATTGGATATGACAAAAGGAGTAGGTGCGGGTGCTTTTGGTAGTAAACTAAGAACAGGTCCTTTATATTTCAATGTGGACGGTGTGAAATATGGACACGAACGCCCTATTGCAACGCAACAAACAGGATTTACTTTTGTCGCTCAAATGAGAAGTTGGTTACCTAATTATGTAGGTGGTATTTTATGGTTTGGGGTAGATGATGCCGCAAGTAGTGTTTATATGCCTATTTTTTGCTCTACCAATAGAGTGCCTTGGTGTTTAGACGAAAAGAATGGAAGTTTACTTGATTATTCTTCCACTTCTGCTTTTTGGGTATTTAATCGAGTGTCTAATTTTGTATATAGCAAATACCAACCTATGATGAAATATATACGCAAAGCACAGCAAAAAATGGAAGAAGGATTTGATATGGAGGTAAAAAGAATAACCGCCGAAGCAGTAAGTATACCTCAAAAACAAGCAGTAAAATATTTAACCGATTATACCATTAGTGTGGCAAATAAGACCACTGAAACGTGGAAAGATTTAAGCAATTTTCTTTTGATTAAATTTATGGATGGAAATATCAAGCAGTCAAAGGACGGTAAATTTATTAAAAACCGTTATGGACTTCCAGTAAAAATTATTAGAAAAGAGTATCCAGACGAAGTAAAACGAAAAATGATACAAGAAAATCCCGATTTACGTTACGTTACCGACGAGGAGTTAAAAAATAGAAAATAAGAAACGAAAAGTGAGTATTTAATTTTAAGACGATAAGAAACGAGAAGACCGCCTTGCTTAATCTTCCTTATGGAAGAATTGAACAGGGCGTTTTTTCTATCATTTATCACAATCATTACGAAAAACGTATATTATAATTGAAAGAGGAACGATTGTTTTCTATTCTAACCACAAAGTTTGTTAAAAACTCAAAAGAAAATTAATGGATATTAGGTTAAATTATAAAAGTTTAATAGCACTTTATTAATAAAAGTTGGACAAAGATAGGATTAGAAAAAGTATTGTATTGGTTGGATTAAATGAAAAGAAAAGTCTGAACTGCATTGCAGTTCAGACTTTTGAATTGTTGCGGAGGCCTGACTCGAACAGACGACCTTTGGGTTATGAGCCCAACGAGCTACCACTGCTCCACTCCGCGATTTAATTGCGATGCAAAGGTACAGTTTTTTTTGTAAAATCCAAATTATTCTTATCTTTTTTTACAGAGAAAAATAAATTTTACAGAGAAATCACAACATATTTTTACAAAATCACTACTTTTGTGGCTGAAATGCAGAAAGTGAAGTTGTTTCAACTTTTGGGGTTTAACCGAAATAAAATTTGTTTAGATAAGATACTTTTTGCAGTGCATAGTGGTACTAATATGTGAAAAAAGTAACGAAAAAATAATTTTAGCCATTTTTTAAGAAAGCGGAAAAGTATAGATGACTTCAATCAAAAAAATAATAACAGACGATGGTTCTCACTCTTTTTTTGTACCTCAATTAGAAGAGCATTATCATTCTCATAAAGGAGCTATTCAAGAAGCGAAACATATTTTTATCGCAGAGGCTTTATTAAAACATTTCAATAGGGAATTGAGTATTTTAGAAGTCGGCTTTGGTACAGGATTAAATGCTTTTTTGACTTATATTACCGCTCAAAAAGAACAAAAAAAGATAAGATATGTTGGATTAGAAAAATATCCTCTTCATTATTCGGATATAGAGACGCTAAATTATGCTGAGTTAATAGATAAAAATGAAAAAAAGGCTTTTCAAGCACTACATCTTGCTCAATGGAATCAATGGGTTGCTATTGCTGATTTTTTTGAATTAAATAAAAGGGCTGTTGATTTTACAAAAACAGAATTTACAGAAGAATTTGATATTGTTTATTTTGATGCATTTTCACCTGAAAAACAACCTGAAATGTGGAGTGAAAAAATGTTTGAAAAAATTTATTATCAAATGCGTTCAAATGGAATATTAGCCACTTATTCTGTAAAAGGTAGTGTGAAAAGAGCTTTAAAAAATGTAGGCTTTAATATAGAAAAGCGTCCAGGTCCTCCTGGTAAACGAGAAATTTTAGTGGCAACAAAAAGGTAAGAACAAAAATGGAACAACAAAAAACAATTTATTCAGAAGTGGCTATTGATTTTGTAAAATCAGCACTTGAAACTTGTTTGTTATTGGAGCAAACCGAACACTTAACAAAAGAAGATTTTGTTGATAAAATGACAAAAATACTTCCTCTATTGTATATAAAAGTGTTGGTTGTCAAAGATATGCCTATAACGATTTTTGACGGATTTAACGAACGTTTTGTAACCGAAAATGATTATTTGTTTGTGAAAAATGGAATAGAAAATTTGCTTGGTGAAGATGATCTTTTCCTTGAAGTTTTTCATCCAGATATGCCATATAGTGATACGCCCATTGCTGTAACTATATCAGAAAATCTTGCTGACATTTATCAAGAGTTAAAGGAAATGGTTGCTAATTATCAAATTGAGGAAGAGAGTGTTATGGAAATGGCATTGAAAGAGTGTGTGGAAGCTTTTTCCGAACATTGGGGTAGAAAATTACTTAACGTATTGAGAGCAATACACAATATCAAGTTTGGCGACAATACAAATACCGATGAGATACAACAGCAACCAGAAACGAATTTGACTGTGAATAGAAATGATTTTTTTGATTTTTTACACGAAGAAGAGTAATAATTAATATGTACATATCCAATATTTCAAAAGAAGAAGTAAATCTATTGCCCCAAGAAGAATTTTTAGGAAAAATAGTGGTTGTAGAGAATGAAGAACAGATTGAAAAAGCTATTGAAATACTTAATAAACAGTCATTTGTAGGAATTGATACCGAAACAAAACCATCTTTTAAGAAAGGGGTTGTGCATAAAGTTGCATTGTTACAAATATCAACAAATGATGTTTGTTTTCTTTTTAGATTGAATAAAATAGGATTTCCAAAACCATTAATTGATTTTTTTTCAAACAAAAAAATTACCAAAATAGGTCTTTCGCTTAAAGATGATCTAAGGCTTTTGAACAAACGCAAAAAAATAGATCCCAAAACTTTTATTGATATTCAAACGATAATTAAAGAGTATGGAATATTGGAGTTGAGTTTACAGAAGATATATGCCATTCTTTTCAAAAAGAAAATCTCTAAAAGCCAACGATTAAGCAATTGGGAGAACAAAATATTAACAAAGAAACAACAAAAATATGCAGCAATAGATGCTTGGGCAACACTCCAAATTTATCAACAACTTTTGAAAATAAATAAAGTAGATGAGGTTGTGGCAAAGCAAAAAGATTAAATCTATTTTGTAGATTGTAAATAAAGAACTTATAACTTTTAGTATTGCACTAAAATGAGATGATTTATTTCTAATAAAAACGTTGATTATCTTAAAAACGAAATATAGAAATTTTAGCCATTTTGGAAGAAATAAAAAAGTTTTAATGAGTTCTATCAAAAAATATTGTAGTTTTGTATAAAAAAAAGAATTTATGAATTGTAGTAAATGGATATTAAAACAGTTGAATTGGAAAATTATTGTAACCTCTGAACGCCCCTTGAAAAGTGTTTTTTGTGTTGCTCCTCATACTTCTAATTGGGATTTTATTTTAGGAAAATTATTTTCGGCAGCCGTAGGTATAAAAGCTGGTTTTTTAATGAAAAAGTCTTGGTTTTTCTTTCCTATGGGATTTATTTTGCGAAAAATGGGTGGAGTTCCGATAGATAGGTCTAAAAAAAACTCAGTAACTTTACAAATGATTGAGCATTTCAAAAAAGCAAAAGAACTTCATCTTGCCATTACCCCAGAAGGCACTCGTTCTTTGAACCCTAATTGGAAAAAAGGATTTTATTATATTGCAAAAGGAGCTAATGTACCTATTGAATTGGCTTATATGGATTTTGAGAAAAAAGAAATGGGAATAACAGAAGTTTTTTATCCAACCGATGATATGGAAAAAGATTTGCAATATATCTACAATTATTATAAGGATAAAAAAGGATTGAAACCTGAAAAATTTGTTACTCCTTTGATAAAACTTAGTTAACATTGAATGAGTTTACTTGGAAGTAGCAACCCATAAGTGAAATTTTGTCCTTTGGTAGAACAATGAAAGAACATTTACAAGATAAGATATTTGAAATAATCTCTCAGTCGGCAGACGAATTGCAAGTAGATTGTTATGTGGTAGGTGGATATGTGCGAGATATTTTTTTGAAAAGAACATCAAAAGATATTGATGTTGTAGCCATAGGTAGTGGCATTGAATTGGCAAAAAAGGTCAGTGAGAAATTGGGCAAAAAAGCGTCAGTTTCTTATTTTAAGAATTTTGGAACAGCACAGGTAAAAACGCACGAGTATGAAGTGGAATTTGTTGGAGCAAGAAAAGAATCGTACAGTCACAATTCTCGTAAGCCGATAGTAGAAGACGGAACATTGGAAGATGACCAAAACAGACGAGATTTTACTATCAATGCGTTGGCAATTTGCTTGAACAAAGATAGATTTGGCGAATTAATAGACCCTTTTAATGGATTAACGGATTTAGAAAATTTTGTTATTCGTACTCCTCTCAATCCTGATATAACTTTTTCAGATGACCCATTAAGAATGATGCGTGGCATTCGTTTTTCGGCTCAACTGCGTTTTTTCTTGGAAGAAAATACTTTTGATGCGATTGTAAGAAATAGAGAGCGTATTAAAATTATTAGTAAAGAACGTATTGCTGATGAGCTTAATAAAATAATGTTGTCCCCAAAGCCTTCGGTTGGTTTTGTTTTGCTTGAAAAAACGGGATTGTTGAAATTGATTTTTCCAGAATTAGAAGCTCTTAAAGGAGTAGAAACAAAAGAGGGTATTGGTCATAAAGATAATTTTTATCATTCGTTGGCTGTGCTTGACGGAATTTGTCAGCATACGGACGACCTTTGGTTACGTTGGACTGCTTTGTTGCACGATATAGGAAAACCACGCTCTAAACAGTTTGACCCTAAAAGGGGCTGGACGTTTCACAATCATAATTTTATAGGGGAAAAGATGATTCCTAAAATCTTTAAGAAGATGAAACTTCCTCTAAATGAGAAGATGAAATATGTTAAAAAGTTGGTAGGTTTGCATATGCGACCTATCGGATTGAGTGATGAAGGTATTACCGATTCGGCAATTAGACGACTTTTGTTTGATGCAGGTGATGATATTGACGATTTGATGACATTGTGTGAAGCCGATATAACATCTAAAAATCCGATAAAAGTAAAAAAATACAAAAATAATTTTAAGATTGTACGTCAAAAACTCAAAGAGATAGAAGAAAAAGATAAAATTCGTAATTTTCAACCGCCACTTAATGGTAACCAAATAATGGAATTGCTTAATCTTTCGCAAGGCTCAGAAGTGGGAAGCATTAAGTCAAAAATAAAAGAAGCTATTTTAGACGGAGTAATTCCCAACGATTATGAGTCTGCAAAAGAATATATGTATAAAATTTATTCAGAAAAATAAATTTTGTTCTAAAAAGGAGTTTTGTCTTTATCACTTTCCGCATTTTGAAGATAATCGGGAACAGAATTGTTAGCAGATATTTGTTCCACAGAAGGGTTGTTTAATTTTGAAGAATAAACCCTATAATCATCTTCTAAATTTAAGAATTTGGCATATTCTTTTTTGAATTTTAATCTTACTTCTCCTGTTGCCCCATTTCTATGTTTTGCAACAATAATTTGGGCAATACCTTCGTTGGAATCTCCACCTTTATCAATCATCATTCCATAATATTCAGGTCTATGAATAAAGCAAACCATATCAGCATCTTGTTCAATAGCTCCTGACTCCCTTAAATCTGAAAGCTGTGGTTTTTTTCCATCTAATCCGCTACGTGATTCTACTCCACGATTAAGCTGTGCAAGTGCAATTATTGGTAAATCAAGCTCTTTTGCCAAACTTTTTAACGAACGAGAAATCATACTTACCTCTTGTTCACGACTTCCATACGACATTCCGCTTGCATTCATCAATTGTAAATAATCAATAAAAATACATTCTACATTGTGTTCTTTTACCAATCTTCGGGCTTTACTGCGTAATTCAAATACTGATAAACTTGGCGTATCATCAACATAAATAGGAGCACCATAAAGTTGTGTTATATCTTTGTCAAACTTATCCCATTCGTCAGATGTTAGTTGTCCGTTTTTGATTTTTTCACCTTCTAAGCTACAAACATTCATAAGCAAACGATTTACCAACTGAATATTGGACATCTCTAACGAAAACAAAGCAACGGGCAAATTGGTATTCAAAGCCATATTTTTAATCATAGAAATTACAAAAGCGGTTTTTCCCATAGCTGGACGGGCAGCTATAATGATTAAATCTGACTTTTGCCACCCGGAAGTAATTTTGTCCAACTCGGTAAATCCTGTTGGAAGTCCACTTGAACCCTCTTTCTTTGCAGCTTCCAGCATTCTTGTTCTAGCATCTCCTATTACGTCGTTGATTTGAACAAAATCTTTTTTCATATTTTGCTGTGTAATCTCAAATAGTTTTGCTTCGGCTTCTTGCATTAAATCATCAACGTCCATTTTTTCGTCAAATGCTTTTTCTTGTACGTCGCTTGAAATTTTAATGAGTTCTCTTGCTAAATATTTTTGAACGATAATACGTGAGTGATAGAGCAAATGTGCCGAAGTGGAAACACGAGATGTTAGCAGAGTAATAAAATAAGCTCCTCCTACCTCTTCGAGCAAACCATTTTTTCGCAATTTTTCAGTAACAGTGTGCATATCAATAGGGTCTTGATGAATTGCCAATTCTTCTATTGCCTGAAAAATATGTTGGTGGGCTTTTTTATAAAAAAAAGAGGGTTTCAAAATATCGGAAACAAGCATATAAGCATCTTTTTCAAGCATTATTGCCCCAAGTACATCTTCTTCTAATTCTAGTGCTTGTGGTGGAACTTTTCCATATTCGTTTGTGCTAATAGCGGTGTTGTTTTGAGTTCTTTTGTAGTTGTTGGAATATTTTTTATCTGCCATTTTTATTAAGAGTTGAATAAAACGAGAGCAAAAGTACCAATTCGTTTTATATCTTAAAAATATTTTTTATTATTTGTTGCCATTAATGTTTTTAATGAACTTATTTGAATTTATTTCATCCTTAAAAGTTGATTAGATACAAACTTTGAAACCAAATGAAAATAGTGTATCTTTGCGATGTCTCAATTTAAGAAACAAAAATAATGGTTACATATCCACACTCAAAAATTAATTTAGGATTAAATATCACAGAGAAAAGGGAAGACGGATACCATAATCTTGAAACCATTTTTTATCCAATTCCCTTAAAAGATAGATTGGAAGTTAAGCCTATTGTTGATAAAAGAAAAACAAGTTTATTGACTCAAAACGATTTGTCGGAAGTGAAAATGGAACAAAATCTTGTTTATAAGGCTTATTTGCAGTTGAAAAAAGCGTATCATCTTCCTGAAATAGACATTATATTGGATAAAAATATACCCACAGGAGCTGGATTGGGAGGAGGTTCGTCTGATGCTTCTTTTATGTTAAAAATGTTAAATAAAATGTTTTCTCTTTCTCTTTCTAATAAAAAGTTAGAGGAGGTAGCATCAAAGATAGGAGCTGATTGTCCTTTTTTTATTGAAGGTAAGCCACAATATGCTATTGGAATAGGTGATGTTTTCTCACCTGTATCGGTCTCATTAAAAGGTTATTTTTTAATTTTGGTAAAGCCCAATGTTCATATTTCTACTGCTGATGCTTATCGTTTGGTTCTGCCTAAAAAAAGCGATGTGTCTTTGTTGAATATCATACAAAAACCTATTGAAACGTGGAAATATTACGTTAAAAACGATTTTGAAAAATCTATTTTTTCCAAAGAACCTATTGTGGAACAGATAAAAAGAACACTTTACCAACAAGGTGCTTTATATGCTTCAATGTCTGGTTCGGGTTCATCGGTTTATGGGATATTTAACAAAGAAAAAAATCTAAAACCACTTTTCTCTCAATATCAATATTTCTCAATGTATTTGTAGAATTAATTGTTTTTTAAGATGGTTTAACAAGTTTCATTCTCTTTTCTTTTTTTTCTAATCTTCTTAAAGCTCTCTTATCTTTTCTAATCCACTTTCTATAAAAGTACAAAAGCAAAGATTGGATATAACACATTATAAAAGGAATACTAAAAGCGATGTTTCTTAAAACACCTAAATTTATCTAATTCGCTTAAAAAGTATATTAAAATCTTGTTGGTTTCGGAAAAAAACAGTAATTTAGTGCGATTTTTCTGTTTTGAAATTTCTATTTTGAAGCAGTAAAAAGAAAAGAGAAATAAATCAACTATAATTAACTACAAAACAAAGGATTAAAAAAACATAAAGACAGATGATAAATAAAGAAGATAGAATTATAAAAATCAACATTGATGACGAAATGAAATCGTCTTACATCGATTATTCGATGTCTGTTATTGTTTCACGTGCTTTGCCTGATGTGAGAGATGGCTTAAAGCCTGTACACCGAAGAGTGTTATATGGTATGCACGAGTTAGGAAACACTTCTACAAGTCCTTATAAGAAATCAGCCAGAATTGTGGGGGAAGTAATGGGTAAATATCATCCCCACGGAGACTCTTCTATTTATGGTACTTTGGTGCGTTTGGCACAACCTTGGGCTATGCGTTATCGTTTGGTAGATGGACAAGGTAACTTTGGTTCAATAGATGGTGATGGTGCTGCGGCAATGCGTTATACAGAGGCGAGAATGCACAAATTGGCAGAGGAAATGTTGGCTGATATTAAGAAAAATACAGTTGATTTTCAAAATAACTTTGACGATACAACAAAAGAACCTACGGTGTTGCCTTCAAAAATTCCGAACTTGTTAATGAATGGGTCTTCGGGGATTGCAGTAGGTATGGCAACCAATATGGCACCTCATAATTTAAGTGAAATTGTTGATGCTTGCTTTGCTTATATTGATAATAATGAGATTACTATTGATGAACTTGTAAAATATATTAAAGCTCCCGATTTTCCAACAGGAGGTTTGATTTATGGTTATGCAGGAGTAAAAGAGGCTTTTGAAACAGGACGTGGGCGTGTTGTTATTCGTTCAAAAGTAGAGATTGAAACCACAAAAACAGGTGGTGAGCAGTTGGTTGTTACTGAAATACCTTATATGGTAAATAAATCGGAAATGATTAAAGCAATCGCCAATATGGTTAATGAAAAACGCATTGAAGGAATTGGGAATATTACCGATTTATCTAATCGTGAAGGTATTAGAATTATTATTGATTTAAAACGTGATGCTAATGCCAATGTGGTATTGAATAAATTGTACAAATATTCTTCGCTTCAATCTTATTTTAGTATTAACAATATTGCTTTGGTAAATGGACGACCTCAACAGTTAAACATTAAGGATTTAATCCAAAATTTTGTTGACCATCGTCATACCGTTGTTACTCGTCGTACCGAATATGAATTGGCAGAAGCTCAAAAACGAGCCCATCTTTTAGAAGGTTTTATTATTATATTGGATAATTTAGATGAGGCTATTCAGATTATTAGAGATTCAAAAACACCTGATGAAGCTCGTACTCGTTTGTCAGAAAGATTTGGATTGTCTGAAATTCAATCACAAGCTGTGGTTGAGATGAGATTGCGTCAGCTTACTGGAATGGAACAAGATAAACTTCGTAAAGAGTTGGAAGATGTGTTGAATTTGATTAATAAACTGAATGAAATTCTTGCCAAAATAGAACTTCGTATGCAGATTATCAAAGATGAATTGGGGTATATCAAAGAGAAATATGGTGATGAAAGACGAAGTGAAATTATCTATTCGTCGGAAGAGTTTAATCCAGAAGATTTTTATGCCAACGATGATGTGGTTATTACCATATCTAATATGGGATATATTAAACGTACTATTTTATCAGAATTTAGAACACAAGGACGTGGAGGAGTTGGCTCAAAAGGAAGTGATTCGAGAGATAATGACTTTATAGAACATATTTATCCTGCCAAAATGCACAACACAATGCTTTTCTTTACACAAAAAGGAAAATGCTATTGGCTTAAAGTGTATGAAATACCCGAAGGAAGTAAAAATTCAAAAGGAAGAGCCATTCAAAACTTATTAAATATTGACTCTGATGATAAGGTAACGGCTTATATTCGTGTAGCTGAATTTAACGATGAGGAATTTGTAAATTCACATAACTTGATATTTGGAACACGACAAGGAATTGTTAAAAAGACAAGATTAGAAGCCTATTCTCGTCCAAGATTGGGAGGAATTATTGCTATCAATCTTAACGAAGGAGATGAAGTGATAGAGGTAAGATTGACCAATGGAGATTCTGAAATTATTCTTGCTAACAAAGGCGGACGAGCTATTCGTTTCCACGAATCAAAGGTGAGAACTATGGGTAGAACTGCCACAGGAGTAAGGGGTATGAAGCTGGACAATGACCAAGATGAAATCATTGGTATGATTTGTGAGCACTCTAATAACAACAACGATATTTTAGTTGTTTCTGAAAAAGGATATGGAAAACGTTCTAAATTGGAAGATTACAGAATTACCAATAGGGGAGGGAAGGGTGTTAAAACACTCAACATTACTGATAAAACAGGTCAGTTAATCTCTATTAAAAACGTTACTGATAAAAATGATTTGATGATTATCAATAAATCGGGTGTAGCCATTAGAATAGATGTTTCGGATCTTAGAACAATGGGACGTGCCACGCAAGGAGTGAGAATTATTAATCTAACAAAAAGAAATGATCAAATTGCTTCGGTATGTAAAGTTCAATCAGAAGATTTTCAAGAAGAACTATCAAATCAAGAAACAGAAGAAAACGGTGTTACACAAGAAGTAAATGAATAAAATTTTAAATAAAATATTTATTAACATATTAAAATAAAATAAAAATGAAAAAACTATTATTATTCAGTCTTTCTATTACATTGTTGGTGGGTTGTGCATCGGCTCAACGCTCTAATGTATCAACAGCTAAAAGACTAACCAATCAAGAAAAACCTGATTTTGCAGGTGCAAGAAAAGCCATTAAAGAGGCGATTAATAATGAAAAAACAAAAAAAGAAGCCAAAACATACTATATTGCTGGAATGATTGGGTTCAAAGAAAATGAAGCCTACGTGGCACAAATGATGTTGAACCAAAAAGTAGATCCTGTAAAAAAAGGAGAAGCCATAATGGAATCTTACAACTACTTTAATCAAGCCTACAAAGCCGACCAAACACCCAATAAAAAGGGAAAAATCAAGCCTAAATTTACCAAAAGAATAAAAAGAAGCATAAAAGAATACTATGTTCAAAATTATAATTTGATTGCTTATGGGGCTCACTATTTTGACAATAAAAACTACGAAAAAGCATTGGAAGTCTTTAATGTCTTTTTGGAAATTCCGCAACAACCTTATATGAACGGCGAAATATCAATGACCGACTCTACTTATAAAATGACTAAGTATTATTCGGCAATAGCTGCTACCAATGCGGGAAAATCCGAACAAGCCATTGAACGATATACCGATTTGCTCGATGATAATTATGAGACAAAAAATGTGTATCAACTGCTTTCGGAAGAGTATAAGAAAAAAAATGATACCATCAATCAAATCAAAATATTAGAAGATGGTTTCAAAAAATATAATAACGACCCATTTTTTCTTCAAAACATCATCAATATATTTGTGTATAGTGGACAGATGGAAAAAGCATCTGAATACCTAAATAAAGCAATTGCTCAAACACCAGATATTGCTGAATATCATTATGTAAAAGGAAATGTGGAAGAGAGACGTAAGAATTTAGATGAAGCCCTAAAAGCCTTTAACAAAGCCATAGAATTAAGTCCTAATATGGCAGAGGCTTATGCAGGAAAAGGACGTGTGATTTATAACAAAGCGGTAGAAATTATTAAATCAGCTAGCGACATACAAGACAATAAATTGTATAATGCAGAGATAGAAAAAGCCAATAAGGTGTTTAAACAAGCACAACCATTTATGGAAAAAGCCGTAGAGCTAAATCCAAAAGATAGAGATTTCAAACAAGCCTTAAAATCATTGTATTATAGAGTGGATAAAGAAAAATACGATGCTTTGGTTAAAGAAATGAAATAATAAAAAAGAATTTCACTTGATTGTTAAAGGTTTCTAATATTGAGCCTTTAATAATCAAGTGTTATTTATTGATAAGTATTTTTTGCTTATTGCTTTCCACTTCTAAACAAACTATTGCATACTGCCAATTAGTTTTCTTTGTTTTATATTTATTGCATTAACTCTAATATTTTTAGACGGAAAATGTACTCGTATTTAGCCTGTGTTTGTTCTGAAATGGCTTTGGATAAGTTGTTTTTAATAACGTTGGCTTCGTATTGGTTGAGTTTTCCTGCTTCTAATTTCTGCATAGCAAAACGGTAGGCTGTTTGGTTGGCTTTGACTGATTTTTGTGCAACTTCCCACCTCTTTTTAGATGAAATGGCATTGAGATAGTATTGTTCTATCTTTTTTCTTAGTTCTTTTTTAATCGTTTCTATCTTCAATTTTGTTTTTTCTTGGTTGATAGTTGCTTTTCTTATGTTATTTTTAACTTCCAACCGATTGAAAATAGGAATAGATAAGGTTAGTCTGATGTTGGTTTGCCCATTGTTATTAAGCTGCTCTTCAATTGGAAGGTTGTTGCTTTTGTTGTACATATTGTAGTAGGTTGTTTGCCAATTAGCATTAAAATTGAGGCGAGGCATATAGTAGGATTTGGCAATTTTTATATTGCTTTTATCCGTTTGCAATTGGTATTGTGCTGATTTTATTTCAGGGCGATTTTGTAATGCTTCATTGTATATTTGATTGACGGAGAGAAGTTCCAATTTATTGGAAAATAAATCGTTGGGTTCGGCAATGTCTGTGATTCTAGTTGTGCTTTCTTCTATATTAAGAATTTGAGATAGGTCAAGTAGAGATAATTTGAGTTGGTTTTCTGCTTTTATTTTATTTAATTCTTCTTTTGCCAACTGGGCTTGAAGTTGATAGATTTCCCCTTGGGCAAGTTTTCCCGATTGTATTAGTTGTTCTGTTC
>PDWI01005833.1_pt1 | contig 15717 bp, 13 predicted proteins | sample 1430891 | NCBI WGS metagenome assembly PDWI01 (sample SAMN01162508, study PRJNA174530) | Oral metagenome, whole genome shotgun sequencing project. | biome: Marine environment; feature: Marine mammal; material: Swab sample of the gingival sulcus; isolation source: swab sample of gingival sulcus...
CTAATTATGAAACATACCCTCTGTGGTATATTGAGATAATTAAAAATTATTATTTCTACATACTTAAAACAGTTGTTGCAATAGAAAACTAGATTGTTGGTTGGAATACTAAAAGCCCCGATCGGGGATCTTGGGTTTTTAGATCCTCGACCTCGGTGGTCTTACGACTAGCCGAGTCAAGAATGACGGGGAGAGGGGATAATCTGAGATTTTTAGACTATTTAAACCTGTCATTACACTTGCAAATGCAAACTTATCTTTTGTCGGTATTGACTTTTTATTGTGTTTATGGTAAAATGATAGTATATTAATAAAAAATAAAACAAAAAAGGAATAAAATGAAACAACAAAATCAAGGACATTTTAGCCATATTCCATCAAAGTTTGAGAAAGCTGCTGACTATGTTAAGAGTCATCTTTTTTTGACTTTCATGGTAATAACTGGCGTTTTAGCTGTAGCTGTTCCAGCTATTAATATGTTGATTGGTGATCAGATTGGGTCAAATGCTTCTAATGTCGTCTATAAAGTTTGTTGGCGCAAGTTGAATGAAAAAGGCGAGATGGAAAATAGCTCGAAGTATAATATAGGGAAGTGCAAGACATCTACCTCTGACAAGGATTATAAATATGGTGCTAGAAAGCATGGTGATAAAGATTTGGAGGAATTCTATGATGACAAGACTTCTACAGTAAAAGAGGGCAATAAGACGATTATGTACAGGACTTTCTATTATGATAAAAAAGATGATAGTAAGAATATAACTCATCATCAAGGCGGTGGAGCTCCAAAGGATGATGAAGATGATGACGATCGAAAACCAAATAATGCTCCGAGATATTTAACTTGTTGGAAGGATGTTGAAACTAAAAAGATATTGAAAAAATGTAGTAATGATAAGAGCGATTATGACTCAAAAGCTGATCGAACAATTGGTGAGTACAAATACAGCAGTACTGGCAAGTCGAGCTCGGTTGAGAATAAGGGATCTGATAATGAGCAAGTTGTCTATAAAAAGAACTTTTATTATCATAAGGCAGATAAAACTGGTGGTGCGACCAATAGCGGCGGATCAAATCAGTCTGAGGAACAAAAGTATTTGACCTGTTGGCGCGAGAATAATGAAGACAACTTTAATCAAAAGAGCATAGTTGCTTGTAGCTTGGACGAGGACTTTTATGATTCTGAGAATGCCTATAAAGAGTTTGCTGGCTATAAGTACGATAAAGAAGAGTTCATTGAAATTAATGGCACTAAAGTGAGAAATCTTTATTATGACAAGGTTATTGAACAATCTAGTGCTCCAAAGACTGAGTCTAGCCAACCGAAAGAACAAGAAGTGGCAAAAACTCAAGAAGCAAAGAAAAAAGAAGCCCAAGCTAACTATGAGGACGCCAAGATTAAAGCGGAGCAAGCTAAGCGAGATCTTATTGAGAAAGAAGACATAATGATGCGAGCTCAGGCTGCTAAAGAACAGGCTAAGAGTGCAGTTGCTAAGGAACAGAAAACAACCGTAGTCGAACAAGCTAAACAAGAGGTTGCGGTAGCCGAGCAAAATTTTGCTCAAGCAAATGACAACTTGAACCAGGCTCGAGAAGTGCTGACAGTTGCTAGTGAGGGCGATTTGCAAGATACTAAAGAATTGGCTCGGACCGGCCCAATGTCAACCGTTTCTAAAGCGTTGGTCCTAGGCACAATTACTGCTTCAGTATTCTATTACATTAAAAGCCGAAAAGGCTAAACTGGAATAAGCTAAAAAGCTGATAATAAAATGAGCAAAAACTAACAAACCTTTCCCATGTCATCCCCGACAGGCGCATAGTCCTGGTCGGGGATCTTATATTAATCATTTTTAATGATTAATATTTTTTCAAAATATTAATAGATCTCTCGACTTATGTATTCCAATTAACAATATATTTTCTATTACAAAACTATAGAAATGCATTTATAATTTACTTTTTAATTATTCACTGTATCACAGAGGATACACTTCATAATTAGAAAAGATAAATTACAAGCTATTTTATTAGTTTCTCATAACGAAAAATATTGTTAATTAGAATACTGCGCTCGAGATGACAAGAGGGAGGAAAAAGCTCGCCACAAGGTGAATGCGGTTGCTTCTGTTTGCTGATTGATATATAATTATCGCAGAAGAGAGGAAAAGATGAGCATATTCGAAAAGATTATTAATTATTTTGACAAGCCTAGTGTTGAAGAGATGGCGGCTTATCAGCACAAGTTACCAAGCACAGTTGTTGTTAATCACTGGTATGATAAGGAAACGGGTTATTATACCGCTAGAGTCGAATCGATTGATGATAAAAGTCTGAAAAAAGACCTGATTATCACTGAGAGCAAGACGGCTGACGGTTTGGTTGAAGCTATTAATGATGCTATATTCACTTATCTTGATATACCTGAGAGGATGAAAGCAGTTTTGCCAAAGGCAATGCCTGTTGATGTTGATTTTGCAGATAAATTTGCTAAAAAAGGCAGTTTAGAGCTGGCTAAGTAAAATGGGCGATAGCTATTATAGACCTATTAAAACTAAGAAGTTGATAGCTTTACTTATTCGCAAGGGTTTTGTCAGTGTTGGTGGAACTAAACACGGTAAATATAAGCATCAAGACAGCTCTCAAGTTATAATAGTGCCCAGGCATGGAACAATTTCTTCTGGAACATCAAAACAAATTTGCAATGTTTTAGAAAAAGAATTTTCTATATCGAAAAAAGATCTTAAGAAGATATTTTAAAAGTAGGAGGTTAGTTTGTTGGATAAATTTTGAGATGTCAATTTGGCGCCTCAGTTTTAGATCCTGGATTTAAACCCTATCTTCAAATTATAATTTTCTATTAATAAATTATTCTAATAAAGTCTATAATCTAGCTTGTCAATTATCTCAAAGTATCATAAAGATACTCCTTCATAATTAGAAAGATTAATTCTAGACTTATTATTTATAATTATTAATTAAGAAAAATAATTCAAAGATAGGGTTTTTGGTTACGCTTCGCTTCAAGTAATTTTCAGAATGACAATAGGGCATAAGACATTCGCTATAATGTCATTGTGGAGCTGGCTGGACGCAGTCCACCAATATCCGCAAATTAATCTTTATGGTAAAATATAATTATGAGCAACAAGAAATTAAATAATTATGCCTTTATTGACAGCCAGAATCTCAACCTTGGAGTCAAATCACTTGGTTGGAAATTGGATTACAAGAAGTTTAGACTTTATTTGAAAAACAAATATCAGGTCAGCAAGGCTCTTTTGTTTATAGGATTTAATCCAAAGAATCAATCTTTGTACTCTCATTTACAAGATGCTGGTTTTATATTAGTTTTCAAAAAGACTATCTCTTTTAAAAGTAAATCCGGAAAAATTACACAAAAAGGCAATGTTGATGCCGAGTTAGTTTTGCATGCTGCGGCGGTTGAATATAATAAATACGATAAAGCAATAATAGTTAGTGGTGATGGCGATTTTGCTTGTTTAATAAGTTTTTTGCAAGAAAAGGATAAATTGTTCAAGATAATCACACCAAATAGCAATTATTCAAGCTTATTAAAAGAGTTTTCGGCTTATGTCACAGAAGTAAAAAGCTTTCGCAGATCAGTAGAATTCAAACCAATCAAAAAAGCCAGACTCAGCGGTCGGTCGAAACCTTAGGCTTATCTGGCGTATATTGGACTCAGCGGTCGGTCGAGACCTTAGGCTTATCCAATTTCGTGATTGTGCTTTAATTATATCAAGATATCAGAAAAAGTCAAGCTTTTTATTGCTTATGTTAATAGTATTACGGACTTATCTAAAAGTAATTGATTATTAATTGACTGGATTCTGGACATTGGTAATCCTCTAACGAAAATTAGCCACTTTCAGAATGACAATTGCGGCAGAATGTCATTTCGACCGAGCGTTAATTTATTAATACGAGTGGAGAAATCTATATTAATTATTTTTAATAATTAATATTTTTTCAAAATATTAATAGATCTCTTATGTATTCCAATCAACATATATTTTCTATTACGAAACTAATAAAATGCATTTATAATTTACTTTTTAATTATCTCAATGTGTCACAGAGGACACACTTTCATAATTAGAAAAGATAAATTATAAGCTATTTTATTAGTTTCTCATGACGAAAAATATTGCTAATTAGAATACTTCGCTACGCTTAGTCGAGATGACAGAGACGGGGTAAGGAGACCGAACACCTTTTTGCTACGCAAAAAGTTGGGCTTACAAATATCTCTTTGGGACAGCGATTCGTTTCATTTATCATGACAAGTCTTACCGGGAAAGCGCTTCGGTACGCTCGCTTGCTTTTTTCGTTCATAAACAAAAATAAACTTTATAAGTTTGCTTTTGTCTATTTCACTTCAAAAGCCGAACCCCTTTTTGCTACGCAAAAAGTTGGGTTCAATTCACCGCGTGAGTCACCAGAGAAAAAACACTATCTTTAGATAGTGTTTTTTCTCTGGTGACCTCACCGGGAATCGAACCCAGATTGCCAGGATGAAAACCTGGTGTCCTAACCGTTAGACGATGAGGCCGTGACTAAGCTTTGACTATTATATTATAAAAATGATAAAAAATCAACCGATTATGCCTAAAAATGCTTTAGCTTTTTGTGATATTACTATTTACAAAAATAAAAAAGTGTGATATAATAGAAGCATATATTATTTATTGTACAGCAACAAGTAATGAAAGGACAATACAATGAAAAAAACTTTTAGCAAGATGGTAAAAGCGATCAAGAGCTCACCACTTTTGACTTTTGCTATTATCAGCGGATTTTTGGCAGTCGCTACACCGGTAGTCTCACGACTTTCGGCTTATGGTAATGGCCAAGATTTTCAAAACACAGGAGCTAGCAAGCCTCTGGTGTTAGGGAGCGATTATAGTGGTTATAACCTAGACGCTTCAATTTTTAATAATATTACTAATGTGCCTAAGAACGGCCGAGTAGCTCACTTAAAGGGTAATTACCCTTATACTAATAGCGATGGTACTTTTGATGAGCGAAAGTTCGTTAAGATTAGAGAAGTTGGCACTAACGATTGGCGCTATAGGGGTCAGATTTTTCGCTTAAACCCTGGCAAACGATATCAGGTTTATATGTACTACCACAATGGTGGACGAACCACTACTGGTGCTGTATCTGACAATGTTAGGGCTGAGTTTAAACTACCAAATGAAGTAAAATCAGGAAACTCTGTTAAGGCTAAGGGCTACATTCATTATAATAAATATGATAACAAGAAAGACAATTCTCCAACTCCAGCTTTTGTAATGAATAGCATCCCTCTTGTTGCTACAAAAGACGTCAAATTAAAATATGTTGACGGATCTGGTAAATTGTATAACCGAAACTATAATGGCAAAGCTATTAGCTCAGCTATTGTTGGAAATGGAGTTAAACTAGGCGGAAAGGCTAATGGTGTAGTTAAGCCTTGTCGTGAACACTCTGGTTATGTAACTTTCGAGTTTGATGCTGTTGCTGATGAAGAGAAAGAAAAACCAGTCTACAAATGTAAAAAAGTTAATGTCAAGACAAAAGGTGAAAACTACTTTGTTTTAACTACTGATATTGAAGCTAGTGAGGGTGGTGATGAACAGAGAGTTGATTACAAGATTTTTGGTCCAAGTGGTAAATTGATGCTGAGTAAGCGATTGCTTAACACTGAAAAACTACCTTTGAGATTGTCAGTTCCTGGTGAATATAAAGTTGAGGTTTCTTTCAATGGTCAAACTAGTGCTGGCTGTAAAGATACGTTTACCATTAAGAAGAAAGACTCTCCAAAAGAAGAGCCTAAGAAAGATCCAACTTATAGCTGTGAGTTGTTAAACCTAAACCAAGTCAACAAAAAGAGCTTTGAACTAACTACCGATATTGAGGTTCGTTACGCTCATCCTGAACAAGATGTTGATTATAAGGTTTATGATCAGAAGGGTAACTTGGTAGTCAGCAAAACGAAGCTAAATACTAAAAAGCTGTTGGTTGAGCTTTCTGAGTCAGGCGTTTATAAAGTTAAAGCTTCTGTCAATGGTAATACTAGTGCTAACTGTCAAAAAGAGTTTACTATTGAGCCTGAGAAAAAGAACCCAACTTACAGCTGTCAATTGCTAAATGCTAATCAGGTGAGTCGAACCAAATACGAGTTTACGACTGATATCAAAGTGACTGATGATAATAAAGTTCAAAAGGTTCGTTATGAAGTTCGAGATCAATATGGCAAATTATATAAAGTCGAAGACAAGCTGTTGAATAATCAAGTATTCACTGTCAACTTTGATAAAGACGGCGTCTATAAAGTTAAAGCTTCGGTCAAAGGCAATAGCTCGGCTTCTTGTGAAAAGACTGTCCAAGTTAAGCCTAAAGAGAAGAAGAAAGTGGCTTATAGTTGTGACTTGTTAGATCTTAAGCGATCGGATAATAAGTTCTCATTCTTGGCTAAAACTTCAACTAAGAACGCTACAGTCGATGAAATTGTTTATGAAATCAAGAACGGCAAAGGTCAGTTAGTAAAGACCCTTAAGGCGGCTAAAGATAAACGAGTTTCATTCGATGCACCTGATGCGTCAGAGAAGTATAAAGTTGTGGCAACTGTTTTTGTAACCAAAACAGAGGATCAGACTAAAGCTCAGACGTCAAGCCCAGCTTGTGAGCAGACGTTTGAGGTAATTAAGAAGGTTACTCCTAAGCCTCAACCACAGCCAGAACCAATTGAAGAAGTGACTACTATCACCGAAACTGGTCCAGCTGATATCGTTTCTGGAGTGTTCGGCCTAGCATCAGTTGTAGCTAGCCTCGCTTACTACATTGATAGTCGAAAATATGTCTAGATAAAAGAATATCAATAAAAACACCCTCTCTAGTAGGGTGTTTTTAGTTAGCCGAAAGGTAGAGCTCGAGCCACTGGCTGAGTGTTAGCTGAGATGGTTTTTTGTGGTGTGACTGGCGGTCGGGAAACTGGCCAAAGAATCGAGGTGAGTGATAACAGTTTTTGATTAATTGATAATAATCAGCTCTTTTTTGTAGTGGTAAGAGGGGCTTTGGTCTCAGTTTGAGCTCTAGTAGAACGGTCTGAACGGCTGGTGGTGGTGAAAAGTCACTCGGTCTGAGCAGATAGCGGATTTTGGCTTTATACCAAGGAGCGATTGAGGCTCCTAGTTGACCGACAAAATCCATTTTATCGATTAGTAGCTTTTCGGCAAATTGTTTTTGAACAATTAAATAGATCTTTTGGGGAGGGTTGTCGGCTAGGGTTAGTTTATGGAGAATATCTGATGATAGAGCAAATGGAATATTGGCAAAGATGTTGTAATCTCGCTTGGGTAGCTGATAACTTAAGAAGTCTTGATTGACTAGTTTGATGCTGAGATTATCGGATAAGTTTTGTTTTAATTTGGCAAACGCGGCTGGCTCGGGCTCGATCGCGATCACTTCTTTAAAACCAGACCTAACTAGGCTATCAGTAATAATGCCGCTGCCAGCACCAATGTCGAGTACAATTTTTGTTTTTGGCAGTTTGGCGTAAGAGATCAGTCGTCTAACAAAAGCTGGTTTAGCTAAGAAGTGCTGGGAATAATTATCAAGTCGTTTCATAAAAATATTATACACCAAAATCGGCCGTGGTGAGGGTTTTGCTAAAATTAATAAATAAGGTATAATATGTTTATGGCAAAACGAAAAAAATCTTCTAAAAAAGGCGGCCTAAAAAAGGCTCAGTTGCCGAGTGGCTTTTGGGCTCAGGTTTTTGCAATCTTTTTGATTGTGATATCAATCTTAAATGTTGTAACCTGGTTTAGGGCTGGCGGCCCAGTCTTAGACTCAATTCAAAAGTTCAGTTTGCAGATTTTTGGTTACGGCGTTTTTGTTGTGCCGATAGTGCTGATCTATCTGGCGATTGAGATTTTTCGAGATGATGAGAATAAACTACCTCTATCGAGCTATATTTCATCTTTCTTATTAATAATTTTGTTCAGTGGCTTGTTTGGACTACTGTTAGTCGAGCCCGATATCTCAACTAGTGGCTTTCTTGGCGGGTTGCTCAATAATATGATGAAAGCGATTGTGATCGAGAGCGTGGCAGTTTTTCTTTATCTGGTATTAATTATTGTTAATATTTTGTTTTTGGTCAGAGTATCACCGTTTGCTTTGATTAGGCAGATTTGGCAGCTGATTAATAACTCAACCAAGACTATTGATGGTTTCAAGCCGCGAAAAAATAATGAGCTAGCTGATAAAAAGTCTGATAATCCAAAATTTGAGCTCAATAAGGGCGTGCCGGTAGTGTCAGAAGTTGAGGACTTACCAGATGTGATAGAAAAAGTGCCGGCCAAAAGAGCGTTTAAGACGGTTGATGGCTCGGTTCACAAGAAAACCAAGAATGCTGAGCAATCACAAACGGCTTTAGTATCAGTTTATGATCCCAACTGGAAATCACCACCACTAAAGTTTTTATCATCTAAACAATCACCAGCCGACGCTGGAAATGTCAAACACAATGCTGACATTATCAAGAACACTTTGCGCGAGTTTAATATTGATGTTGAGATGACGGGGGCTAATATTGGTCCAAAAGTAACTCAATACACTTTGAGTCCGCCTAGTGGTGTTAAATTGACCAAGATTGCGGCGTTAGAAAACAATATTGCGCTCAATTTGGCGGCTGAGAGCTTGAGGATTGAGGCACCGATTCCGGGCAAGAGTGCGGTAGGGATTGATGTGCCCAATGTTAAGGCAGCTGATGTTCGCTTGCGTAGTATTTTGGAGTCTAACTTGTGGCAATCAAATCAAGATAAACTTAGTTTTGCGATTGGGCGAGACATCTCTGGTAAAGAGGTGATTGAGGACCTTTCTAGTATGCCTCATTTGCTGATTGCTGGTCAGACTGGATCGGGTAAGTCGGTGATGATTAATACTTTACTAACTAGTCTTTTGTATCGCAATAGTCCGAGCGATTTGAAGCTGATTTTGGTTGACCCAAAACAGGTTGAAATGGCACCGTATGAAGATATTCCGCATTTGATTGCGCCAATTATTACTGATCCAACTAAGACAATTTCGGCTCTAAAATGGGCGGTTAATGAAATGGAGCGCCGCTATCGGTTGTTGGCTAGTGAAAAGAAGAAAGATATTAAGAGTTATAATAACTATATTACTTCTCAATCTAAAACGGTTGAGCTCGAGGATGAAGAGGGCAATGTTCAGCAACATCACGATGGGGCAATGCCATATATTGTGATTGTGATTGATGAGATGGCTGATTTGATGATGGTGGCTCAGCGCGATGTTGAAGCTTTGATTTCGCGAATTGCAGCTAAGGCTCGAGCGGTTGGTATCCATCTGGTGTTAGCGACTCAAAGGCCGAGTGTTAATGTGGTAACTGGTTTGATCAAGGCCAATGTGCCGGCCCGAATCGCTTTTACGGTGGCTAGTCAGGTTGATTCACGGACTATCTTGGATCAAATCGGGGCTGAAAAATTGCTTGGCAAAGGTGATATGCTAATCACCACTACCAAGATAACCAAACCGCGTCGTATTCAGGGTGCTTTGGTGACCGAGGATGAGGTGCTCAAAATTACTGATTATCTCAGAATGCAGATGCCGCCACAATATAATGACGAAATTATTAATCAAAATGTTAACGCCGGTGGAGGTGGCGCTAGTTTGTCTAGTGGTAGCGACGATTTGACAATTAGAGCGGTTGAGGTGATGTTGGCTAGTAAGAAGGCCAGCACGGGACTATTGCAGCGCAAATTAAAGATTGGTTACAATAAGGCGGCTCTGATTATGGAAGAGCTGGAGGAACGAGGAGTGGTCTCGCAGCAGGATGCTTCTAAGCGACGCGAGTTGCTGATAACTAGTTTGGATGATCTAAATTAACAATCGGCAGTCGATTGATTTGAGTGCTTATTTGTGGTAAAATAGGCTTATGAAAATTACTGATCGTCAGTTTAAGATACTGGTTGAGATAATTGAACAATATTCTGAGGTGCCATCGCCTGTCGGGTCGGTTACTTTGGCCAAGTTGTTTCAGGTTTCGAGCTCTACTATTAGGCTAGAAATGTCAAAGCTAGAGCAGAAGGGACTGATTAAACAGCCACATACTAGCGCTGGGCGGATTCCAACTGACAAAGGTTACCGCTTGTATGTTAATCATCTAAACGACAATCGGCGCGATGATCAGCCGGTAGTAACCGACAATCGGTTGAAGCAGGCTTTTGCTCAACGAATTGCGGCCGGAGCCAAAACTGATAAGATGATTAGACAGGCAGTTAAAGGTCTGGCTGATGTAACTGGCAATTTTGGTTTTGCTACTATTGGTGATCAGATTTATTCTTGTGGATTGACTAATTTATTTAATCAACCGGATTTCTCTGATCGAGAAGAGATTATAGCTTTGTCGAATTTGATAGATAATCTTGAGCCGTGGTTGAGAGAGACTCAACCTAATAAGTCAGTTTCAGTCTTTATTGGTTCAGAAAATCCGATTGGCAAACAATCGGGCGCTAGTTTGATTATTTCCAAGTTTAATTCGCCTTATTCACACCGTAGCTATATTGGAGTGATTGGATCAACCAGACAGAGTTATCCACGAGTGATGAGTCTGGTTGAACAAACTGGTTATTTGTTGGAGGATTTGTTGAGCGATGCGTAGATTAAAAATAGTATTTGGTATTTTACTGACCTTGGTGTCAATCGTCTCTTTACGAAACATTTTATCTAATTTGTTGGTTGAAAGGCGAGGGGCTAGCTTTTTGCTGCTAGTGGTGTTTTTTGGGCTAGCTATTTTGGGTATGATGATATTTAAAAATAATAGGAGATCGGAGTGAAGAAAAAAGATTTGGATAAGTTAAAAGCTGAAATTGAGCAGTTGGAACAAGAGAACGGTGAGCTCAAACAGGATTTGCAACGAACTCGAGCTGATTTTGAAAACTATCGCAAGAATGTTGAGTTAGAAAAAGAACGAGTTAAGATGGTGGTTGAGCATAAAATGGCTTTGGAGCTGTTGCCGGTGTTAGATGATCTTGATTTGGCCTTAGCTCATCAACCGGAGGAACTCAAAGACAACAAGTGGGCTCAGGGCGTGGCTAATTTGGATAAGAAGTTGACTAGTTCTCTAACTAAAATTGGTATTACTAAAATTGAGGCTAATGTTGGCACCGAGTTTGATCCAGAACTACATGAGGCGATCACAATGGAGGAAGGTGATGGTAAGAAAGAAGTTATCTCAGCTGAACTACGAGCTGGCTATAAATATAACGATCAAGTTATTCGTCCAAGCATGGTCAAGGTAAGGCATTAGTCTAAAAATAGGTTTTTTGATATAATAAACATATGCTTAATCAAAAAACCAAACAAAGTTTAGAACAATTTATTCGGGCGGCTGATTATTTGTCAGTGGCGCAGATATTTTTACAAGATAATTTTTTATTAAAACGGCCATTAATTCCGGCTGATATCAAACCACGATTGTTGGGGCATTTTGGAACTTGTCCAGGTATAAATGTGGTTTATGCCCATTTGAATTTATTAATCAAAGAGCAAAATATCGATAATAGCTTATTCGTGCTTGGGTCAGGGCATGGTTTTCCGGCTTTGCAGGCTAATTTATTCTTGGAAGAGACCTTATCTCAAACCGATGCTAAGGCTGATTTGACTGAGTCTGGCATTGGTTATTTGGCGCGACAATTTTCTTGGCCTTATGGCTATGCTTCGCATGCTAATCCTCAGGTTAAAGGTGTTATTTCCGAAGGTGGTGAGCTTGGTTATTCGTTAGCGACTGCTTATGGCTCGGTGATTGGACGACCTGATTTGACGACTTTTTGTCTGATTGGCGATGGCGAGGCTGAAACTGGAACCTTGGCCGCAGCTTGGCAGTTGAACAAATTATTTTCACCCAAACACAATGGGGTAGTATTGCCAATTTTGCATTTAAATGGTTATAAAATCTCAACTCCGACTATTTTTGGTCGGATGAGTGATAAGGAGTTGGTTGATTATTTCTCAGGTTTGCGTTATCAGCCAATTCTGGTTGATTATGATAAAGATGGCGATCGGGCAATGTATGAAGCTTTGAAGCAGGCTTATGCTAAGATTGAGGCGATTAGAGCTGAGCGAGCTAGTGACAGACGACTGCCGATGATTGTTTTTCGCTCGAGCAAGGGGCTAGGCGGTGTCAAGGAATTGGATAATCAAAAAATTGAGGGCAATTGTTTGTCACATCAGGTGGTTTTGACTAAAGCTAAGACTGATAGTTTGCAATTAGTAAAATTGGAACAATGGCTCAAATCTTATCAATTTGAGGAGCTGTTTGACGGTCAGTTTGGTAATTTTGTTAAAGAAATTTTGCCAATTTATAAGCGCCGAATGGGTATGAATAAGCTAGCTTTGGCTGAGCCTAAGATGGAGCTTAAGCTGCCGAAGCTTGAGGACTTGGCTAAGGAGGCTGGTCAGCCTGGAACTGAGAGCTCGCTAGCGATGTATACGGCGGGGCAATATTTGAGTAAAATATTTGAGCTCAATCCACAATTTCGCTTGTTCTCACCCGATGAGACGACTTCTAATCGTTTGCAGGCAGTGTTTGAACAAACAACTCGGGCTTGGGATTTGCCGGTAACTGATTTTGACGCTTATTTGAGTCAGGATGGCAAGGTTTTTGAGATGTTGAATGAGCAAGTTTTACAAGGGCTTTATCAGGGCTATAACTTAAGTGGTGGAGTCGGGGCGATGACTAGCTATGAAGCCTTTATGACAGTGGCGTTATCAATGGTTGATCAGTATGCCAAGTTCATCAAACAAGCTCAAGCAACTGATTTTCGCTCACCAGTAGCACCGATGGTTTATTTATTAACCTCGACTGGTTGGCGCCAGGATCACAATGGTTTTTCTCACCAGTCACCAAGCTTTATCTCCGGCTTATTGCGTCAACAGCAAAATAGCTCAGTCTATTTCCCGTTGGATCAGAATATGATGATTGCTTGCTTGGATAGGGTTTATCAGACTAAAAATAGCATTAATGCGATTGTGGCCGGAAAGCAAGAGCAATTGTTGTGGCGAAATTTGGCGCAGGCTAGGGAAGATATCAAAGCTGGCGCTAGTGTTCTAGAACCGTTTAATTCTGAGCAGCCAGATTTAGTCTTGGCAGCGGCTGGTGACTATGTGGCTAATGAGGCGATCAAGGCGGCTCAAATTTTAAATAAAGAATTACCAGAAATTAAGCTTCGGTTTGTTTATGTCAATGCTCTATCAACTAATGCGATTGGAGCTGATGATAACAAATTGTCGCAAGCTGATTTTGAAAGGCTATTTACTAAAGATAAGCCAATCATCTTTAATTATCACGGTTTTCCGCAAGATATGCAGGCGATAATGTTTAATTATGCTGATAGAAAGCGAGTTTCGATCGCTGGCTATATCGAGCAGGGTTCGACTACTTCGCCATTTGATATGATGATTAGGAACAAAACTAGTCGTTGGCATTTGGTAATGACTGCCGCTAACAAATTGGCTGAGCAGGGGACAATCTCAGCTGAAAAAACCAGTGCCATATGCTCAGTTTATAGCAATAAGATAAAACAGAATATTGATCAAATAAAACAGACTAGTCTTGATCTAGACGAAGTCTAAATAAAAATATCCGCTATGAGCGGATATTTTTACGAAAAAATCAGTTATTTTTTTGATACGAAGTCTAGATCGTTTTCAATTTTATCTTGAGTACAGTTTCCTTTAGCAAAGAAAGCTTTTTTAGCCTCCTCAGTGAATTCTTCACAGCTTGGGTAGCCATTGCCACCGGCTGAAGCTTTCCATTCACCATCTGGGTTCTGATAAAGGAGTCGGTAGCCGCCGCCCATGCCGTCTGGAGAACTTTTTTCGCTAATTTGCATAATTTTGTAGCCTTTAGTCTTTCCATCTCTAATGTCCTTAAGCTCTTTATCGTCACCGTTATAGAGTAACTTAGCTAGATTCTTGTAGGATTTTGTTTCCATTGCTTGCTTAGCTACCTCTTGATCGCAGTTTTTCTCTACAACTGCTTTCTCAGTTTTTTCTTCAGCCGGCTTGGCCATAGAGTCTGCCAACAGATAGCCTCCACCCAGACCGACTAATAAAGCGACTAGGCCAACTAGAGCCATTGTTAAGGTATTTGATTTTTTTGGTTGTTCCATAAGATGTCCTTTCTTTTAATGATGCTATTATATTACAATATAAAACGGATAAATGCAAGCATAAGCGTCTTTAGATAATAAAATACCCCTTAAGGGGTATTTTAAATAGAAATGCATTCTTTACTATATTTTATAATAGATCAGGCATTGCTACGCCATCAGTCTCAAAGCATTCTCCATCTTTGAAGAAAGCTTTTTTAGCCTCGTCTGAGAACTCTTTACAGCTTGGATAGCCATTGCCGTTGGCTGAAGTATGCCATTTGCCGTCTGGTGTTTGATAAAGCAGTAAGTAACCACCTTGTCTACCTAGGTTAACTTCTAGCCTTAGAATGTTGTATCCTTTTGTTCGCCCTTTCTTAATGCTAACGTGGCTAAATCCCTTGGTTCCTAGAGCTGATTCGATATCTCGATTAAACTTTTCTTTGAACTCATTTTTAATGTCGGCTTTGATCTTATCCAAAGTCTTTTCTAGTTCGACGCACTTACCATTCTTAAAGAAGGCTTTTTTGGCATCTTCTGAGAAATCAGAACATTTTTTGGGAGATTCCGGTCCGATTACTGGACTGTGATGCCATTTGCCATCAGGTGATTGATAAACGGTCGTTGATGATGCAGGTGCTCCGATTTCTAGTGTCTTATAACCTTTGGTTTCGCCGTCTCGAATGTTTTCTAGAGAGAAAGCTTTAGTGTATTTTGTAAAGTCTTGATTATCCTTGGCCGAAGCTAAGTCTTTGTATATCTTGGAGAAAGTCTCAGCAGACTTATTGTAGTCATTTGTTTTTGCGCAAGATAGGTCTATTCGTCGCATGCCTTCTTGATTAAAGATGCTCATTTCACAAGTGAAATCTTTGTTTTGGTACAGATAATCATCTACATTTGACACTTCACCTTCGCTATCGCCGTCTTTGTTGTATTTTTCGACAAACTTTAGGCCTTGCTTTTCAAGCATGCTAACAAACTTCTTTTTAGCTTCCATTAACTCTTCTTCTATATTGAAGCGATGCTCATCCTCAAAAGAAATACTGTCTACTAGTAGAATAGACATTGGTTCCTTGGCTTTAAAATCGTGATATCTTTTAGCAGCTCTTAACTTAATATAAGAGTTCTCTTCGCTGTTTAGAATAGCATCGGTTAAACCAGACAATTCTTTCTTAGAAGTCGTAGCTTCCGCTGTTTTTGTATTATTCTCGGTCTTTGGCTCAGACGGCTTGTTTAATAAACTAACCCCATAACCACCGCCAAGACCGACTAGTAATCCAACTAGCAGCAAAACCACGGGCATCATTTTATTTTGCTTTGGTTTTACTGGCTCAACTTTAATATTATTGTCCATTTGTTCCTTTCTTTATAACTTTTATGTTTAAATTATAGTACAGTTTGATAATTCAATCAATTACTTTTTTTTATATCTTCAATAATTTGATGTCTAAACTCAAATAGATCGTAGACACTTACCTATAGTAGAATAGTAATATTAATAACAACCAATTACATTCTACGAAAGGAGTGTTATGTCCAA
>PDWI01005834.1_pt1 | contig 15716 bp, 12 predicted proteins | sample 1430891 | NCBI WGS metagenome assembly PDWI01 (sample SAMN01162508, study PRJNA174530) | Oral metagenome, whole genome shotgun sequencing project. | biome: Marine environment; feature: Marine mammal; material: Swab sample of the gingival sulcus; isolation source: swab sample of gingival sulcus...
GGGAATTTCAACTATTTCGCAACTAACACGATAGTCTGAAAATTCTCCTCCCTTGGAGGAGTGAAAGACTGACGAGGTGGTTTAATTTTACCGTGAAATTACTTTTTGGACATCCTCTAGGATTCATATCTGATAATATCAGTATCATAAAAATAAAAAAAGCCTCCATAAAATAGAGGCTTTTATCAATTTCAAACTATAATGACCTAGTTTTTTCCTTTAAAAATTTCTTTTCATCCTCAGTTAAGAATGGAGAAACTTTCTCAAAAACAGTCTGATGATATTTATTCAAATATTCAATTTCATCCTCAGAAAGAATATTTTTATCAATTAAATCAGGATCAATATAACAAAGAGTAATAATTTCAAAATCTAGAAATTTACCAAATTCACTCTCTCCTGCACTCTTCGTCAAAATTAAATTTTCAATCCTGATTCCATGAGATCCCTCTCTATAAATACCAGGTTCATCACTAGTTACCATGCCTTCTTCCATGGGATTTGGATTAAGTCCGGGACTAATATTTTGAGGTCCTTCATGTACATTTAAAAATGCTCCAACTCCATGACCGGTTCCATGACCAAAATTGATCTTTTCTTTCCACATATCCATTCTAGCATAAGTGTCTAATTGCACGCCTTTAGTTCCCTCCGGAAAAACAGCCATTGCCAGCTTGAGCATACCTTTTAAAACTAAAGTGAAATCTCGAACCTCTTGCTCTGTTGGTTTCCCAAAAGAAATAACTCTGGTAATATCCGTTGTCCCCTCTAAATACTGACCACCACTGTCAATTAAAAGAAGCCCATTACCTTTAACCTCTTTCTTAGTTTCTTCACTAGCAGCATAGTGGCATAAAGCTCCATGCTCCTTAAAACCCACAATATAATTAAAACTATCTTGAACAAAGCCCTCTTGCCGACTTCTAAATTCTAAAAGTTTATCAGCCAAAGAAAGTTCATCCATCATAGTTTTATCCTTATTGGACTCCACCCAGTAGTAGAATTTAGTTAAAGCAACCCCATCTTTGATCATACAATTTCTAAAATTTTGAATTTCTACAGGATTTTTTTTAGCTTTCATCGGAGTAGAAAAATTACGCCCAATTTTAACTTTTGCCTTTATTGAATCAAAAAGTAGTTTATTTATTTTTGCCTTATCGAAGAAAATAGTTTTTTCAGGAAGAATAGCTTTTAAATCCTCATAAATAGCATCATAAGGCTTTAAAATTATATTTTCGTTACTTAGCTTTTGAATTAAGTCATTATCAACTTTATTTTGATCAAGATATAAAGTCGCTGCATCATCAGCTAATAAAGCATAAGACATAAAGACCGGATTAAAATCAATATCAGAACCTCTCAAATTAAAAATCCAAGCAATATCATCAAGAGTCGTAACTAAATGATAATCAGCTCCTGCTTCCTTCATTTCTTTTCTAATATCTGCGAGCTTCTCTTTTCTCTCTTTTCCGGAATATTTTAGTTCTAATTCAAAAATTTTATCCTTTGGCAAAGGAGTTCTTTCGCTCCAAATTTCACCAATTAAATCTCTATCGAAAACATAAGAAATATTTTTTGACTTTAAAACTTTCTCCATTCCTTCAAAAACATTCACAGAAAGTTGCCTGCCATCGCAAGCTATAGTAGCTCCTTCTTCAAGCTCTGATTTCAAAAACTCTAAATGATCTACAACTCCTGCCATTCCCATCTTAAAAAAGATAATCTCAGAATCCTTAGTTTCCTTTTCGCCTTGAATATAATATCTAAAATCAGACCATAAAGCAGCCTTATCCTTAGTAATTACACAAATCCCGCTAGATCCTGTAAATCCGGAAATATATTCCCTAACTTTCCAGTAATCAGCCACATATTCACTCTGATGAGCATCTGCTGTAAAAACAATATAGGCATCAATTTGAGCCTCAGCCATTTTCTCTCTTAGAGTCTTTATTCTTTGATCAATAACATTCATAGTTATTCCTTTTCATTTATTTTAAAAACATCATTTTTTTAGATTCTATAATTTCATCATTTAAAAGCAAATTGTAAATATAGGTTCCACTAGCATATTTACTAGCGTCAAAATTTATTTGATGAAGACCTTTTTTTCTTAATCCTTGATTATATTCTTTAAGCATTCTTCCTCTAATATCCATAATTCTAATTTTTACCAATCCGGCTTTCTTAAGTCTGTAATTAATCTTGGTGCTCGGATTAAAAGGATTGGGATAATTACTTAACAAAGAAAAATCTTTAGCTGTATTTACTTCCTGATCTTCTGCGATCCCTAAAGTAGCCATTGCAATTTCTAAAAAATATAAATCCTGTTCAAAACCAAGTACAAAATCTCCATCTGCTGAATTATTAGCATCAAACATTTGATAAGTACCATAAATCTTAAATTGAAATCTAGTACTATCAGGATCATTTAAAATAGCCCTCGGAGCAACCTGCCAACAACCGGGATTAATATTAGGTTCTTTAGTAATTTGAGGACTACAAGGAAGATAAGGATCTGTTTCGCTATTATAATCAGGAAAAACATTTTCACCAAGGCAGTTCTGTTGCCAAATATTACCATCAAGAGAAGTCGTTAAATAAACATCTCCATAATAATTAGCAAACCCTCCATGAGTATTTACGCTAACACTAGAATTAAGAGCTCGATCAACATGAGAAAGATAGAAACCTTTACTTTCTTGCTCGGAAAAGAATTTCCCCATAGATAAAACAATTCCATTAGTATATTGCTGCCACTTCTTTTTTAAATTGAGCAAAGGACTCATAATTCGAGAATCAACACTAATAAATTTAGACTCTTCCCAGTTAAGACCATTTGCCGTAAGCTCTCCCGTTAATAAGCAATAACCGGCTCCGGCAGTTCCATTATCAAAATAATAATAAGTTTCATTTTGATCATTGAGAGAATAAAGATATAAGAAACAACGAACTTTATTATCACTGTCAAAAATAAAATCACTATTCCAATAGGCAGAAGTTTTTTGATTAATAAAGCTTTCTTCAGAGCCACTCACAGTATCAACAATAGTTTTACTCAGACCATAAAAAGGAGAACAATTCTCTGAATTTAAACTTTGAGAAAAATATTTATCTCCTTCTCTCAAAACCCAATTATCACCATAATCTAAACTAAAAACATAGCCTAAAGTCTTATAATTATTGCTTGATTCAGCAGCAGGAGCATTCGGATTAGTATAATTTTTATCACTAATAACGGTCATTGCCAGAGCTTTCCCCTCTGCTCCAAATTTTACTTTTAGAGGTTCAACTTGCTTTCTTGGAAAATCAGTAACAGTATTATCCATTTTGATTTCTAGATAATCTGAAAATTGCCATAAGGAAGGATCCATCGGATTATTTGAACTACCTGAGATAAGATAAGATCTAGCTATTTTATAATTTTCACTAACACTATACCAGCTGCTAACCATTTTAAAAACTCCGGATTCAGGGTCTTTAATTATAGCAATATTAGGCCAGCTCGCCCGCTGATCATCATCCCCTAAATTTTGGCTGAGTCCTTTAATTTCAAAAGGATCCGTTTTTGAGCCATCAAGCAAATTATAAATAATTAGATAAGGTTTCAGGTGATTATCTTTATTTAAATTGCTAAATGCAATAAAAAGATAATTTTCACATTTAGCCAAACTAGCATTTTGCATTCCCTTTTCCTCTGCTTGAGGAGTGAATAAAATAATTTTCTGATTAAGACTATCTTGAATATGAAGAGCAAGCTCTCCCTTATGCTCATTATTTAAATTTTGGGAAATCGCATAAATTTTATCTTGCTGAACATCATGAATAATTTTATTAGTCCTATTATTAAAGCCCCAAAAAGTTCCATTATTAGCCCTGCCATAGGCTCCTTCCTTGGGATTATTTTGGGAAACCGGAAGCTTGTCATAATTTTCTATAGCAGAATAATAAAAAAGATTATCTCTTATTTTAAAACTCTTATTTTTAAAATTATTTTCAGCTTGCAATAAGCAAACGAATAAAATTAGAATAATAAAACTAACTCTCATATTTAACCTTTCAAAACTGATTAGTATCCCTAGCTTAGCATAAACGCTCTATTTATTCAGCTGCTCTATAATATTAGCTACCGCCTCTAAAGCCAGCCTAACACTATGACCTTTCTTGGGAGGAAGTTCTCCCATTTCAGCTATTAAATCAGCCTCTGTCAGCTCGTTTAAAAAACCAATATCTTTATTTTTCAAAAGCTCTGTTAGCACTGAGAACGACACAATCGTACCGCTACAGGCTTTTAATTGATATTTCGCATCTTTGATAATTTGGTTTTCAACCAAAAGATAGAGTCTTATTTTATCAAAACAACCATCTTCCTTATTAACAACCTCTGTCATATAGGTATAATTTTCAATAAGTCCAATATTTAAAGGACTTGCAAAATGTTTCATATAATTTTTACTATACATCATCTATCCTATTTCTTCATTATTTCTTCTATTTCTGTTATTTTTTTGGGAATATTCTTTGTTAAAACCTCATAGCCCTGATCATAAACTAAAAGATCATCTTCAATTCTAATTCCTAAAGATTTTTCAGGAATATAAATTCCGGGCTCTATTGTAATAACATGCCCCTTCTCTAGGGGTAATTCTTTACTACCTACATCATGAACATCAAGCCCTAAAAAGTGTCCAATACTGTGAAAATAATAGCGATCTAGTTCTTGTTTGTAACTGATATATTTTAAACTCTTTAAACCTCTATAAAGTTCATTTTTTGCTTTTTCTTCTAATTCCGCAAATAAAACGCCGGGTTTAATCAGGCTCATAACCTGCTTTTGAACATCTAAAACCATTTGATATAAATCCCTTTTAGCAGGTGAAAATTTACCTTTAACAGGGTAAGTTCTTGAAACATCGGCGGTATAATTATGATACTCTGCTCCGGTATCTATCAAAAGTAAATCGTTTTCTCTCAGTTTAGCATTATTATCCTCATAATGGATAAGCGAAGCATTACGCCCGCTCGCAATAATAGTTTTAAACCCACACCGGCAATTATTTCTCTGATAATGATAACTAAGAAGAGCCTCATATTCTCTCTCATTAACCCCTATTTCAATCTTTTCCAATAAATTTTTCAGTCCAATTTCAGTAATTTTAACCGCTCTTCTCAACATTTTAATTTCAAATTTAGATTTTTTCATCCGCTGGAGATCAACAATCCTATTTAAAGATTTAAAAACAATCTTAGGATACTGATTTTTGATATTTAGAGCAAAAATTTGAGTATAAGTTGGAAGAACTTTAGAAATATGCTTGGCATTATAAAGATACACATTCTTAATATTTAAATCATCAAAACAGTAACTATAAAAACTAGTTATTTGCTCCATCTGGCAAATTTCTTTAATCTTACTTATTTTGTAAATTTCTTCATCACTAGGATCTTTGCCAATCCATTTTTCGAGATCTGCTTCCCTTTTTTTATAAAATAATTTTACTTCAAACTGACCTTTGAATTTAACCAAGGCTAAAACAGCCCTCTCTAATTCTAAACCTGTATAATAGAAAAAATTGCTGTCTTGCCTAAAGTCAAACTCTACATCGCCATTTCTAATTTGTTTTAAATTTGATAAAATAAAAATAACACTATTATCCGCAATCTTAGCCAGAAGTTTTTCTCTATTTCCTGAAAAAAAATTATATGGAAATTTCAATTCTTTTAGCATAGCTAATTATTTAATCCTCTCTTATATCTAACAAAAATAAAATAGCCCATCGTAGCAATAATTGAAAGAGAAACAAAGAGAATTATAAAAATTATTTTGATCATTTTCTGATATTCAAGCTCTTGCTTTTGAAGAGCCATTTCCTTAATTAAAGCAATCCTTTCTTTATCTTTTTGCTCCATTTCATATTCAACTTTAATTGTGGCAATATTATTTGCTAATTTATCGGAAAATAAACTATCTTTCAGGGAATTATAGCGAGCAAAATAACTATTTGCTTTTTCAAAATTTTGAGCGAGAAGCAAACTCTGAGCAGTATTAAAATAAACATTCAAAATTAAATCATTATTAGAAATGGTTCCAAGCTCCTTATTCAAATCTTCATAGAGTTTCTTGGCCTCAGCAATTCTTTTCTGCCTCATGTATAAAATACCAATATTATTCAAATCCTTTAAAACAAAAAGCTTATTGCCAATTCTCCTATCTAATTCTAAGGCTTTTTGATAAGTAGCAAGAGCCTTTTCATTTTCATTTTGATCTATATAAACTCTGGCAATATTGGTATAATCATCACTAATGCCAATCCTATTAGAAGTTTTTTTATCTAAAACATAAGCTCTCTTGTAATAGTCCAAAGCTTTTTTATAATCTTTTTTCTCATGAAAAAGTTTTCCTAAAGTACTATAAGAAATAGCCATCCCTTCTAAATCCTGATGACTTTTTCTAATCTCTAAACTCTTATTTTGATACTCCAAACTTCTAGAATAATCTTTTAGATAGTAAAAAAGATAGCTGATATTACTTAAAGAATTAGCAATTTCTAAAGAATCTTTGAGTTCTTCCTTTATTCTAAGAGACTGATAATGCAAATTTAGAGCATCCTGATATTTTCCTTGATTGGAATAAACCAAAGCAATATCATAAAGAGTTCGACTGAGCCTTGTCCGGTCATTATTTTTAAAAGCTAAGCCCTTCGCTCGATAATGATATTTTAAAGACTTACTATAATCTCCCAAATAGTCATAAATAATCCCTTGTAGATTATTAACATCTGCGGCAAAAACAGAAGAATCTCTTTCATTTTTAATCAACTCCAAATTTAACTTATTAAACCCCAGAGCACTATCAAGCATTGAAGATTCTAAAAAAAATCTGACTTTTTCAAGTTTGAAATAATTTTTTAAACTGTCATTTTCACTTTTCCAAGAATATTTTAAGCAGGAATCCAAATAAGTTCTTTTCTCTAGCAAAGAAGAAGAAGCTTGATATTTTTTGCCAAAATCTTCAATTTTAAGAGCTAAAGAACTAGCTTTGGCTCCGGTAGCAGCTGCCATAAATAAAAGGGAGATTAAAATTTTAAGTGAAAAGTTAAGATTAATATTTGATCTATACATTTTTAATTTCTATTTTTTTCTAATTTAGCTAAATTTCACAATCCTAAATGGCAAGATACCTTCCTATACCTAACCAAGTTATAATCTAATAAAGAAATTTAGCAAATTCCACATAAATCTCTTTTTTCTTTAACTATAAATCTTAAATTGTTAGACTAATCTTCCCAAAAGTTTCACGAAAAAATTACAAAAGAATAAAGAAAACAAAAGATTAGCTCTAAAATAACTGTCTTTTCTCTTAATTTTTTTAAAAAAAAAGAAGAGTAAGCAAGAAAAAATAATCAGAAAAACTTGATTAGTAAAAATCAACAAATTTAGCTTATCAAACAGAATAAAAAAGAAATAGAAACAAAAAACAAACAAAGAACCTTAATCAGTTTCTTTTTTTCATGCTAAGTTAGCTGCATTTTTTATTTTTTCCCTTGACATAAACCATTTTAAAATTTAATTTAAAAGTAGAGTTAAATAGGGCGTTCTGAAGAAAACATAAACGCAGGGGGTTCTGGGCTCCACGAAGTTAAAGCGGAGTTTAAGTCGTAAAAAGAAGCGAAATTTACTGCAGTAAATGAGCATCGGAAAACGAGTTTTAAGGATCAAGTCCAAGTTTATGGCTACTAGTTGTAGAATTAAATGCACAGCTTTTAATAATTTTGATTTAAAACTTTGCATTTTATCAACCTTAAAAATAATAACTAGCTAAATATTAATAGTTAACAGTCTTTAAGGATGCTCTAAATAGTTAAATTTCTATCAAACTGAAAGGAAGTTGTTATGGCAGCTAATCAACAAGGTTATTGTGTTAAATGTAGAGATAAAAGAGAATTTAAAGATGCTCAAGAAGTTAAAATGAAAAATGGAAGACCTGCTTTAAAAGGTAAGTGTTCTGTTTGTGGAACCGGAATGTATAAAATTCTTCCTACTGCCAAAAAATAACATTTTTATAAAAAAAGCTGCTTTTAAGCAGCTTTTTTTAATATTGCTATCTTACTTCAAAACAATCATTTTCTTAACAATTCTCTTATTAGCGGTTTTCAGCTGATAGTAATAAACACCACTATTCAAAGAAGTAGCATCAAAATTCACCTCTTTAAAGCCGGCTCTCATTTCCTCATTCACAAGTTCAGCCACTTCTTGACCTTTGAGATTGTAAATACTCAATTGAACCATTCCTTGGTTCGCATTATAGAATTTAATCTTAGTCTTAGGATTAAATGGGTTTGGATAATTTTGATAAAGAGCCGCTTCCTTTGGCAATACTTCTTCTTGAACTCCAATGCAGCCGCAGAGTATGAGCCAAGAATGACTAGTTTGAGCAAGCCCATCTGAAACAACCACGGAAACAGAATGAGGAGCATTTTCCGTAAAAACTTTTTCAAAAGAAGAGCCAGTCTCCCCCTCGACTAGAGCCGGATCAAACCATTGATAGATCAAATCATCGCCATCTAAATCAGTAGCATTAACACTAAATAAAACAGATTCATTAAGATCAATAGCCACAGTATCAGCAGGAGTAGTAGAGCTAATTTGAGGAGCCTGATTTTCGCCAACTAATCTAACTCTAAAAATATAAGGATGCTCCCAATTTGAAAAAGTTGCCTCTCCGCTAATTTCAAGATATAATTTTTCCACAGCTCCCAAATTAAGATTAAAAACTGCGCTATTATTTTCAAAATTAACAACTTCTTCCAAATAAGAATTATCATTTTCATCAAATATTCTTAAGTAATTAACTCCCGAAGCAGCACCTTCAATTGCTATTTTTAATTCTGAATTTCCAGAGAAATTTTCCAAATAATATAAATCACGATCAGTAGTTTCTTTATTGGTATTTTTAGTAATTACCCCGCTATATCTCTTTCCCAAATATATTTGATAGGCCAATTCTTTTTGATCAGGTTCATCAATCCCTCTGATAATTCCTTGGTAATCATCAGATTCATGCCAATGGACCCTGCTAATCATCAAAGTATCTGCCAGATTTAAGGGGGTCGGGATATTATCCTCGGAATAAAGCCATTGCTTGTTTAATAGCACACAATCATCGCCATCATCAGTAAATTGACCTCCGTCTGAAACAATCCAAGTATATTTAATATTATTAGGAAGAGGAATAGTGGAGTTATAAGTATTATTTTCACAAATTCCTGTTATAGTGCTGTTTTGATTGCCATCACAATTAATATCTTTAGACCAAAAATTATCAGATAGTTCAGCTTCATTACCGCCAAAAAGATAGATCCCACTTAGCCCTGAATCATAAGAACATCTCAAATCTCTCATTGCAGAAGCATAACTTTGGATTAAAGTTGATTTTTCTTTAGCAGGTCCAATCCAAGCATTAGAACCAAGATGAGGAGTACCAATAGTAGTAACTCTCGCCACTTTATGCCCATTAATACTATCAGCCGGATCAACCCACCAGCGATGCTCCGAATTTGGACTGTCATCCACAGTTCTTTGCAAATACTCTCTAATAGCAAGTCCTCCCATGGAATGCCCTACCAAAACAACTTTTTCTCTGCCGGTAAATTCTAAAACCTCTTTAATCATTTTTCCCAAGGCATAGCCCTGTTTATAAATTCCTGCCTGATCACTATAATCAAAATAATCATCACTAAAAAATCCTCCCGCAGCTCCTGCAATCCTTTCTTCCTTAAAATTGATTGCAAAAACAGCTGAAGGATCCCACTCGAAAACATAATCACTCATCAGAGTTGAATACTTTCTTCTTCCCAAATGAATTAAAGATCCCTCAAAATAAAAATCTTCCCATTTAACATCATCAAGATTATCATCGTATTCGTCATTATCAGCCTCTAAAACTACATCAAAAACATTCATCTCACCCCAACCATAATTATAATTATTCAAATAGTTGGCTGTTGGAAAAAAAGTTTGAGCAGAACCGGTAAGACCATGCACAAAAATTATGGGATAAACCGGACCGGGTTTATTGCTATCATTATTTGCCAAGAGACTAATAAGCAGTCCCAAAATAAGCAAAATTACATTTCTTTTTTGATTTCTCATAAGATCTCCCTCTCAAAATAGATTTACTTATTAGGGTAATATAAACTATTTTTAGAATAAAGTAAAATTTAAATAAAAACTTGCATCTAAAATAATTATGATTAACTTTCCAAAATAATAAAGGAAAGGACTAAAATTGCATATCTTTGTTTTAAATAAATTTTCAGGAAGCTATTCTACTCAGCTAGAAAATCAAATAAAAAACTATGCTAACATATATCTTAAAGGTGATTTTTTTATCTGCTATACTAGAAAAGCTACCGACCAAGCTGATTTTTTTGAACCGGATTTAAAATTTAAGCTCAGTAGCAATGATACTTTGGTTGCTGTAGGAGGAGACGGAACAATTAATCTTTGTTTAAGCTATTTATATCGGGAAAAGCTTAGCTCAGAATTAAATTTAGGAATCATACCGCGAGGAACGGGAAATAATCTCTTAAAAACTTTGAATCTTTCCAAAAATATTAAGAAATCTATCAAAATAATAGCTCAAAAAAATATTACTAAATTACAATTTGGCATTATTAATAAAAAACATCCTTTCATCAATTGTAGTTTAGGCTTTTCAGCTTTCGTTTTAGCTAATAGGAAGTATAAATCTCGCAATGGCTACGCTCTTGATGTAATCAATAATTATCCTGCTAAATTTGGCATTACCAGCTTAAAAACCGAGCAAAAGCAGCTTTCAGAAACCATTTTTCACGGTTATTTCATCAATAGTAAATACTATGCTTCTTTTGTTCCTTTTCTTAAAGAAAATAATCAAGATCAAAAAATATCTTTCTTCTATGAAAAAGATTTTGGACTCTTTAAATCTTTAAGCAAATTTAGCAAAATGTTAATCTTTGGTAAAAATCCTTTTAAAGAAATTCGGGCTAAAGAATTTTGGTTAACACTTCCTCAGGATATGCAAATTGAAATTGATGGAGATTTGCTCCCACAAGCAGAAAATTATCATCTGGAATATGCCGGTAAAATAAATTTTATCTCGGCAAAATAATTTAATATAAAAAAAGCCCCAAACGGGGCTTTTTTATAATTATTTAGAAAAATCCTAAGCTTCTGTTTCTGCTTGAGGAGCATCAGATGCTTGAAGAATAATTTTTCTATTATTTCTGTCAAATTCAGCAACTTCTAAATTTAAAACATCATTTTCTTTATATTGAATCCATTGATCAATATTTTCTTTTGGTAAGAAACCTTCAACTTGAGGCTCATTAAGCTCAACAATAATACCCTTTTCAACTTTTCTAACAACCTTAGCTTCAGTAGCGTAACCCGGAACTAAAATTTCTTCAAAGCTTTCCCAAGGATCTTCTGCAATTTGCTTATGACCTAGAGCAATTCTTCTCTCTTGTTTATTGATATCAAGAACTTTAACATCAACTTCTTGTCCCTTTTTCACAATCTCTTTTGGATGTCTAACTTTTTTAGTCCAAGAAAGATCACTAATATGAACAAGTCCATCAATACCTTCTTCAAGTTCAATAAAAGCCCCAAAAGCTGTTAAATTTCTAACAATACCTCTGTGAATTGAATCAATTGGATATTTATTTTCAATAATATCCCATGGATCTGGTTCTAATTGTTTTAAACCAAGAGAAATTTTCTTTTCATCTTTTTTAATGTTTAAAACTACTGCTTCAACAACATCACCTAAGTGTAAATAAGTAGATGGATGCTTAACATGCTGTACCCAGCTCATTTCAGAAATATGGATTAGACCTTCTATACCTTTTTCGATTTCAATGAAAGCACCGTAGTCAGTAATACTTACAACTTTACCGGTAACTTTGCTTCCTTCCGGATATTTTTCCTCAATACCATCCCAAGGATGCTCAGAAAGTTGTTTAAGTCCGGCAGAAACTCTCTTTTTGTCGTGATCAATATCTAAAATCTGAACATTAATTTTCTCATCTAATTTACAGATTTCACTAGGATGATTAACTCTTCCCCAAGAAAGATCAGTAATATAAATCAAGCCGTCAAGACCATTAATATCAACAAATACTCCAAAGTCGGTGATATTTTTAACGATAGCTTCAACTACATCGCCAATATTGATTTCTTGAAGAGTTTGCTCTCTTCTTTCGTTAAGATCATGTTCTAAGATAATTTTTCTAGAAAGAACGATATTTTTTCTACTTTCGTTAAGTTTAACGATTTTGAAATCCATTGATTTTCCAATTAGAGAATCAAAATCTCTAACAGGATAAACATCAATTTGAGAACCAGGTAAGAAAGCATCAACGCTCATCAAATCAACTACGATACCGCCTTTAACACGACGCATACATTTACCTTGTACAATTTCACCCTTTTCATAGACATTTCTGATATCTTCCCAAATTTTAAGGAAATCAGCTTTACCTTTAGAAAGTCTTAAACTTCCATCTTCACCTTCTACAGCTTCTAAGAAAACGGAAATAGTATCACCAATATTGATCTTATCAAGATCTTCAAATTCATCTCTATCGATAATACCTTCGCTCTTAAAGCCAATATCAACAGCAACGCCAACTTGGCTAACATTAACAACTTTACCTTCCACAATTTCACCCTCAGTGATTTCTGTCATGGTTTGTTCGTAAAGTTCGTCCATGTCCTTAATTTCATCGTTTGAATACTCAGTTTCTTCAAGTTCTTTAATATCATCAACCCATACTTCTTGATCTAAAACTTGAGCTTCTTCTTTTTTTAAATTTTGTTGTTCAGTCATTGCTAAACACCTCCTAATTTTATGAGAGCCACCAGAACTTCTGGAATAAAAGCCACTCTTTTTCTAAGAAATGAAAGATAAAGGATATAAATCTAAAAGTCAAGCAATAAAACAGACTAGTCATCCCCTAAAATTTCATAAAATCCTACTAATAAAAAAATAATCTGCTAATCAACTCCATCCTCTAGAGTTTCTTTAACAACTAAAATTCTCCCACATCCTTCGCAAATATTATAATCATTCATTTTATTTATTTGCTGTTGACGCTGATAAGGAACATGGATATTACAACCATTGCAAAGTCCTTTTTGATTCACATAAGTAATCGCAACTCCATTACGAATATTCATGATTCTCTGGTAATGCATCAAAAAATATTTTCTAATATGAGAGCAAATCTCGTCTTTTTCTTTTTCCAGCTTCTTGAGTTCTTTCGCATTTTTTTTCTTGAGACTAGCAATATTTTTCTCTTCTTTTAAAATTTCTTCCTGCAAAGAAGCCACCTCGGTATCATGCCCGGCAATTTGCTCATTAATTCCGGCAATATCTTCTTCCATTTTCGTCACTTTTATACTAAAAACTTTAACAGCTTCCTCTAATTTCTTAATTTCTCGCTTAATATGCTCTTTTTTGGTCTTCTTTTCATTGAGGAGATCAGTATTTTTCTGCTCTAGAAGCCTTTTTTGATCTTCTATATCCAGCACTGTTTTATCTTTAATACCAACCCTTTTATCTAATTTTTTTAGGGTTTTGTACTTTTTTAAAATAGCCTCTTCGATATCTAAATTGTAATTATCTATTTTCTTTTCACTATTTCTCTGCTCACTAGTGATTCGATAAATTTCTCTATCTACTTTTTGCAATTTAATGAGCCATCTTAAATCTTCAAACATACAATATTCCTTTGTTTTTAGTTTGAGGTAATCTATTTTTTATATTCTTTATTAAATTTTAAAACTATGAGGCAATAAATCATCAATCTTAAAAATTTGATACTCACCCAAAAGATTCGCCAGAATTATTTCAGCATTCTTGGCATAATCAGCAATAATCTGCCTACAAGCTCCACAAGGTTTACAAAAATCTTCTGCTTCACAGAGAACTAACAGATACTTTATTTCATAATCTCCCTCACTTAAAGCCTTAAATAAAGCAACCCTTTCGGCACAAATAGTCAGTCCATAAGAACTTGATTCAATATTAGCTCCCGTAAAGATTTCTCCATTTTCAGTTAAAAGAGCAGCTCCCACCTTAAAATTAGAATACTTGGCCTTCGCATTCTTTCTTGCTCCTAGAGCAGCCTGATATAGTCTCTGATAAATATCTTTCATCAGCTCACTTTCCCCTATTTGAAAGCTTCTAAAAATTGTTCTACTGAAGCTAAAACCTGTTAAAAAGGATCAGTAAAACCAAAATCTATTTATAAATTTTTAATTTCATTCCTTGCCTAATTACCGGAACTTTAGTTCCATTCTTCATTTTTTTCATATCCAAATGATTATCTTTAGCAATTTGTTTCCAGTTTTTTTTATATTTAAAAGCAATCTCTCCCAGAGTTGCCTCTTTAACTGTATGAACTAAATAATCCCCCTTATCGATCGCCACTAAATCTTCATTTTTGCTAAAATATTTGTGAAAAGTCAAACTATCCACAAGATCTTTAGTTTTATTCTTAGGGATATTAATTTCAACCGAAGTGTATTTCTTAAAAAGCCCCCCTTTTTTATAAGAGCGATGTCTCAACTGAGGATTTATTTGATAAAACTGGCGATAACTAATACCAAGAAAAGTTGCCAGATCTGAAAAGGTTAAATTCTTAGCACTAATATTAAGAACAAATTTCTCTGTTTCTGTTAAATAATCTAAATTGATTAAATTATCCTTGGTTAAACCATATTTTTCGGGATGAGAAAAGATCTCTTTATAAACGAGAACTCTGGGTACATAATCTGCTGTTTCACTATTAGAGATGCAAGCCCAAAAAGAAGCTTGCTTTTGATTAATTAGCATTTTATTAACAGCAGCAACTCCATTATTGTAGCAAGCAAGCACCAAAAAAACATCACCCTTAGTAACATTAGAATTGATTAGATACTCAATAAATTTAGCAGCAGCTTTGGTAGCTTTTGCGAAATCTTTTCTCTCATCTAAATTCTTATTTACCGTAAGTCCATATTTTTGGGCAGTACTTTTAATAAATTGCCAAGGACCAAGTGCCTTTGCAGAGGAAGCAACTCTCATATTCAGCTGTGATTCAGCAAGAGCAATATAAACAAAATCTTCACTGAGATTAGCTTCCCTTAAAATCTGCTTCCCTTGAGGAATATAATATTTGTATTTTTGATAAAGATTTAAAAGGAAACCTCTCCTGTCATAGAGAAGGTTATTGTAGATCTTAACGATTCTCTCTCTAACATCTAGATAATCCAAAGGGACATTTTGACCGGCAAAAGAAAAATTTTCAGGAAACTGATAAGTTAAACTCTCTCCACGCACTACAGTAAGCACCACTAAAATTAACCATATCAAATTCACTATCTTTTTCATTCAAAGCAATCTTTCAATTTCAAATAAAACGGATTTAAGAATTTAGTAAATAAAAAACTTACAACCGCAAATACCCCAACTAAATATAGGAAAATAATTATAACAATCCAAACAAAATAATCTTTTTTTCCGGTTGTTTCCCAAAAAACATATTTACTTCTTACTTTGTAATTTGCGATAAATAGAAATATTGATACTTGGCTTCCATTTGTTTTTATCTTCTCCCAATAAATCGATTTTGTACCCACCTCCGGCAGAAATATTATATAGCATATTTTCAGAAACAAAACTCAACCCTATT
>PDWI01005835.1_pt1 | contig 15715 bp, 12 predicted proteins | sample 1430891 | NCBI WGS metagenome assembly PDWI01 (sample SAMN01162508, study PRJNA174530) | Oral metagenome, whole genome shotgun sequencing project. | biome: Marine environment; feature: Marine mammal; material: Swab sample of the gingival sulcus; isolation source: swab sample of gingival sulcus...
AAGGCCTGGCACAATAAATACAGAAGCTATAATTGGATTTTCTAATGCTTTAGATGAAGATATAAAAATGGATTATATAATTGAGCTGAAGGATTATTTTGTATCAAGACTTAATGAATTAGGAGAAAAAAATTATCATATAAATGCTAATAATAAATCTAGCATTATAAATATATCGTTACTAGGAATAAAATCAGAGGTATTAACTCATTTTTTAGAACAAAAAAACATATTTATATCAACTAAATCAGCTTGCAGTTCAAAGAGTGATTTATTTTCAAGAGTTTTAGTTAATATGAACTATAAGGAAGAAATTTTAAGCTCATCTGTTAGAATATCTTTTTCAAGAAATAATACAGTTGAAGATGTAGATATTTTAGTAGATGCATTGAAAGAGGCAGTAGAGGTGCTTATAATATGACAATAATAATTAGATATGGAGAAATAGCGTTAAAAGGTAAAAATCAAAAGATTTTTATAAATCAATTAGTTAAGAATATAAAAGATAGAACCCAAAAATATAAACATAAAATAAAAGTTGTTTCTGGCAGAATATATTTAATATTAGAGGAAGAAGAAAATTTAGAAGAAGTAATTGAAATCTTAAAAAACACATTTGGAATTATAAGTTTATCTATTGCTAAAGAAGCAAAATTGAATTTAGATGATATATTTTTAGAGATAAAAAATATTTTAGATGACAAGTTAAAAGGTGTAAAAAAATTAACATTTAAGGTTGAAACTAACAGAGCTAATAAAGGATTTGAATTAAAATCACCAGAAGTTTCTCGTGAGATAGGTCATAGAATTTTGGTAAATTATGGTGATGTATTAAGTGTAGATGTTAATAACCCAGATTTTTATGTAAATATAGATATAAGAGAAAAAGCTTATATATATATAGATAAGATAGAAGGATTAAAGGGATTGCCGTATAAAACTTCAGGCAAAGCATTAGCACTTTTATCAGGAGGTATAGATAGTCCTGTTGCTATATATAAAATGGCTAGGAGAGGAGTAAAGATTGATTGTATTCATTATCATTCATATCCATTTACTTCACTTAGAGCAAAGCAAAAGGTTTTAGATTTGGCAAATGAGTTATTAAAATATATAGATGAGGTGAAAGTATATATTATAAATATTTTAGAGATACAAAAAAATATAAAAGAATTTTGTCCATCCAAGGAGATGACAATTTTGTCAAGAAGATTTATGATGCAAATTGCAGAGAAAATAGCAGTAGAGAATAAATATCAAGCTCTAATAACTGGAGAGAACATAGCTCAAGTCGCTTCTCAAACTATAGAAGGATTAAATATTACAAATTCATCTGTAAGTTTACCTATATTTAGACCTTTACTTGCTTATGAAAAAAATGAAATTATTTCTATTGCTAGAAAAATTAACACTTATGAAATATCAATACAACCTTTTGAGGATTGTTGTACTGTATTTTTGCCAAAAGAAGTTGTTATAAAACCTGAACTTGAAAGAATAGAAAATTCCCAAAATTTATTAGATGTAGAAAAATTAATAAAAGATGCTATTGATAATTTAGAAATAATTGAATTAAAAAGAGAAGATTAATTCTTCTCTTATATATTTATTATTTTAATTTCCTGTGTCATCTAAATCTTGATTGTCAATTTCTTGATTATTTTCATTTTCATTTTCATCATTATTATTGTTTTCATCATCTTCATTGTCCTCGGAGTTTAGTAAATTATTTTCATATATTGCTTTAATTTGTTCAGCTGGATTTAAGATATAATCCAAATCATATTCAAATGAGTAAAGTTTTTGACCATCAATGGTTTCAATGATATATCCAATTTTTATCTCGGAACCTTTTTTAATAAGCATAAATGTATTATCTTTTAGAAGTAAGTTATAATCTCTAATGAATATAACTCGTCCGTCGTCAGTCGTTTCAATTACTGGTAAAATACCATCATTTTCGTCTATATTTACAAATTTATGTTCTTCACATTCCTTATAAGGAACTGAAAATTCGTAGTCTCTTGGAAGTATTGGCTTTGAATTATGGTCTAAAACTTGATCTGGATCATATTCTTCTAACCTTTTTCTTAATACAACTTCCTCTGTATTTATACAATATGGTCCTGCTAGTGCATGATTATCAGCGCATATTAAAACTTTCTCATGCGAGTCGTCTGTTTCTGTTGGAACTGTACCTGATATGAAATATTCAGAATAAACTTGAGAACCATTAGGGTCTAAAGCTGATAGTTCTCCAGGTCTTTTCCCTGAGACTCTATCCACTGTAGCAGTTACAATTCCTGATGGAATAGAGAATTTTCTAAATTCTTTTCCTTCATGAATTTTTTGCATTACAACTCTCCAAAATTTTGCAGCGGCTTCTGAGCCTTCATCCATTTTTAGTTTAACATCATTTCCAAACCAAACTGCTCCTGTATAATATGGAGTGAATCCAATAAATAAAACGTCTCTTTTATCTGAAGTGGTTCCAGTTTTACCTGCTACTGTCATATTATCAAAATTTGCTTTTTTACATAGTCCATTTGAAACAGCAGTTCTTAACATATCAGTTATAATAAATGCAACATTTTCATCTAATATTCTCTTTTTTTCAATCTTATTTTCATATATTATTTCTCCAGACCTATCAGTTATTTTTGTGAAAGATATTGGTTTTGAATATATCCCTTTATTAGGGAATACACTATATGCAGTTGCAAGTTCAAATGGTGATATTCCTTTGGTCATTCCACCTAGAGAAACAGCAGATAAATTCATATCATTTATATTTCCACTATCAACTAATGTTGTAATACCAAAATCTTTTAGTTGGTTGAAAACATTTTCAACTCCAACCATGTCAGCTAATTTAACAGCTAATACATTTATTGAATATTCTATACCTTGACGAAGATTTTGCCTTCCCCAATACTTAAAAGTTTGATGCTCGTACCAGTTATGAGGCCATCTTGCACTCTTGGAACCTGAATTTAAAAATGATGGCACATCGTCAATTACAGATGCAGCAGTGAATTGTCTACTTTTTATTGCAGCTGTATATGGACCTATAGGCTTAATACTAGAACCTGGTTGTTGAGGCGACAAAGCCCTATTAAATATATTTTTTCCATAAGATTCTCTACCACCTACTATTGCTACAACATGACCTTTGTTATGGTCAAGAATAACAAATGCTGATTGCGGTTGTATTTCTCCTTTAGAATCAACAACATATTTATCTTCATCTATTAAAATATTCTTATTTTCATCATACTTAAAGAAATCAGGTAAATCAGTGAAAAAAGATTTATCGATGATTAAATCACCATCAAGTTTTCTTTTATATTCATCAGGTATTAAAACATCTTTTCCTTTATATATATAAAGACCCGAAATAATTGAGTAATGGGTATATTGCTTACCTGCATTAACATCGCTTGCTTCATCATATCTAAATAATGGGTCAACAACAACCTGAACTCTATCTGAATGCTGATAAAATGATAATCCCCTATTTGGAAGTATTACCATATTTCCATTATCGTCAAAGTAATAATTATCTTTTTTAATAATTAATTGTTTTTGATCATTTATCATATTTGAATATTTATAAAGTAAAATCTTATCCTTATCATCATGTAATATATTACCTTGAGCATTAAATCTAACTCTTGGTTTAGGGAAAAGTCCATCATTATTCATTAAGCCAAGTTCATCAAGTGCTTTTTTTAATGCTATAACCTCGTCATGAACTACTCCTTTAGAGTAATTTCCTCTTGTGAAGTCATCGATTGTATATGAGGTTTGTTCACATAAAAATCCAAGTGTTTGAGGTCCTACAGAACCATCTTTTTGAATGTTATTATGGCTTTGGAATGTCAAAACTGCATTATATGTTGCGTTATCGAATGTATTTGAAAAATCTATAGAGTTGTAAATATCTTCTAATTGCTTTTGAATTTCGTAATCTATTGTTGATTCTATAACAAGACCTCCTTCATATATCATTGAAAGAGCTTCTTCACTTGTAATTCCGTATTTTTCAGATAATGCAGCTGTTGCATCTTGTTTTATCATATCTCCAAAATATGAACTAATTTCATTTGCTTTATCAGAAGTTACTTTTATATATTTTGAAATATCTACATTTTTTAATGAAGTATATTCCTCTTCAGTTATCAATTCGTTGTTTTTCATCTGCTCGATAGAAAAATCAAATCTATCCTGGCATTTAGGATTGAAAACTAAAGTATATTCAGGGTCGCTATCATCAAAAATAATATGTTCTGGTTTAACATTATCTTTGCTTAATCTGCTAACTGGAGGATATTTATTAGGTGATTTAGGTATTCCAGCTATGATTATAGATTCTACTAAATCCAAGTCGCTAGGTTTTTTTGAAAAATAAAATTTACTAGCTGCACCAACACCATAGTTATTGTTTCCTAAATAAATTTTATTTAAATAAGCTTCAAGTATTTGTTTTTTAGTCAATGATCTTTCTAGTATTATTGCGTAGTAGGCTTCTTTTATTTTTCTTTCAAGACTTGATTCATTAGTTAAATATATGTTTTTAGCAAGTTGTTGTGTTATTGATGAAGTACCTCTTGCTTTATTTCCTGATTTTACGGATTCAATAGCAGCTCCTGCAAGTCTTATATAGTTAAAACCTTTATGCTCAAAAAAAGTTTTATCTTCTATACTTGTAATTGCTCTTACCATGCTTTCGCTTATATCATTATATTCTACTTTAGTACGCATTCCAGACGAGCCTGCATATAATGTTTCAAGTAGGTTTCCATGTTGGTCAACAATTATTGAATTTTCTGTTAATTGGTCAACAATATTAGATGTTTCAACTGTAGGAAGATTTTTAACTACAGATTCGACTAGATTAAATCCAATAGTAGCACCTATTAATATAATTAAAAAAATAAGTAAAACTATGTTCGATAAAGATGACGATAAACCTTTTAACACTTTTCCAGTCATCTTTAAGGCTTTATTTTTTTTATCTGCATTTTTATTTTTTTTAACTTTTTTTTCTTTCGTTTGAGTTTTATTTTTACTATCCATAAATCCTCTTTCTATTAAAAATATTTCTTATTAAATATATCATAAAAATAATTTTAAATCCATTTCAATTAATAAATCAATTCATCTTGTAATATAGACTTAAAAATTTATAAATTTGTTCTATTAAATTAAAGAGATATCTTCATTATTATAATACAATAGAAAAATCACTAATAGTAAAATATAAATCATAGGGTAAAATAATTGCAGATAATCAAGAAATATTGGAATTGAAAATCAAAAAATATTGGAGTTGAAAATGAAGAAATATTATTTATTTTAACATAAAAACCATTATGTAAATTGCTATAAATAAATAAATAGGGTATAATGTTTTTGCGAGGTATTATGGAAGAAAAAGTAATATTAATTGGTTTTAATGAAAAAAAAAATAAAGAAGTGTCTTTAATTGCATCTCTTGATGAGTTAGAAGCATTAGCAGATGCCTTAAATTTAAAAACATATTCAAAAATATATCAAACAAAAGATAAAATTGATGTTAAATATTATATTGGGAAAGGCAAATTAGAAGAAATTTCTGAAGAAATTTTAAGAGCAAAGAGTGAAGGAGTGAATATTATTAAAGTAATATTTAATAATGAGTTATCACTTTCTCAAAATAGAAATCTTAATGAATATTTAGACGTGGAGATATTAGATAGAACAAAGTTAATTATAGATATATTTTCTAAAAGAGCAAAGGCAAAAGAAGCGGTTTTACAAGTTGAACTTGCAAAACTTAAATATGAACTTCCTAGAATGAAGGGCAAGGGGATCTCTATGTCAAGAATAGGTGGAAGAAGTTCAGGTTCAAAAGGAGCGAGTAGGGGTAGCGGTGAAACAAAATTAGAATTAGATAAAAGAAAAATTCATAATGAAATAAATGAAATAAAAAAAGAATTAGAAATAGTTAAAAAAAATAGGCTCATTCAAAGGACTAAAAGAATAAAAGCAAATACTAAAATAGCCGCTTTCGTTGGATATACAAATTCAGGGAAATCAACTATTATGAATTATTATTTAGATAAATTTGAGCAATCAGATAAAAAGGTATTTGTAAAAGATATGCTTTTTGCAACACTTGATACATATAATAGAGCATTTAAGATAGATAATAAAGAATTCATATTAACAGATACAGTGGGATTTGTTTCAGAATTGCCTCATAATTTAGTTGAAGCATTTAAGGCAACTCTTGAAGAAATAGTAGATGCAAGTTTATTAGTGCACATTATTGATTCATCTAATCCTCATTATAAAATGCAAATTGATACAACAATAAAGGTTTTAAATGAAATTGGTGTTAATGATACAGAAATGGTTTATGTATTTAATAAAATTGATTTATTAAATGGTGAGCAAATAGATAAAATAAAAGAAGAATATAAGAATTCATTATTGGTTTCAGCTGTGAATGATGAAAATATGGATATTCTAATGAAAAATATTTTAGAAATATTATTTAAGGATAATATTATTATAAAAATGTTAATACCATATGAAAATGCAAAGGATTTAGCTATAATAAAACAAAATGCAAATATAATAAAAGAAGAATATAGGAACGAAGGAACTCTCATAGAAATTGAAGGAGAAAAACATATTATAAATAGGTATAATAAATATATATTGGAGGGAAGTAATGAAAGTAAATGAATATATTGATCATACAGTATTAAAAGCAAATACAAGGGAAGAAGATGTAGTGAAACTTTGTGAAGAAGCAAAAGAATACGATTTCAAGGCAGTTTGCGTGAATCCATGTTTTGTAAAACTTGCAAAGAAGGAACTAAATGGAACAAGTGTTAATATAGCATCTGTTATAGGATTTCCACTAGGTGCAAATTTGACTGAAACAAAAGTGTTTGAAGCAAAAAAAGCAGTTGAAGATGGTGCAAATGAAATTGACATGGTTATAAATATTTCAAAAATGCTTGATGGAGATTATGAATTTGTATTAAATGAAATTAATCAAATAAAAGAAGCAATAGGAGATATATTATTAAAAGTAATAGTTGAAACTGCGATGTTAAGTGAAGAAGAAATTATTAAAGTATCTGATATTGTAGCTGATAGTAAGGCAGAATATTTTAAGACTTCTACTGGGTTTGCGGATAAAGGTGCAGATGAAAAAGATATAAAAAAAGTTAGAGAAAGACATCCTGATTTACTTATAAAAGCATCAGGTCAAATTAGAGATTTTAATAAAACTAAAATTATGATTGATGCGGGAGCTAACAGAATAGGTACAAGCAGTTCAATAAAAATAATGAACGGCGATAAGTAGTCTAAAAATAATAAAAATAACATAAAGTATAAATTTTATGTTATTATAATAATGGTGCCGATGGCCGGACTCGAACCGGCATGGTAGAACCGCTGCATTTTGAGTGCAGTGCGTATGCCAATTTCGCCACATCGGCTCGAAATATATATTATCATAAAAATTTTTAAAAGACAATAGAAAGAGGAGAAAAATGGAAAATAAAATTTTAGCAAAAGTAGGAGATAGAGAAATTACTCAAAACGAGTTCGATGCATTACTTAAACAATTAGGTCCGCAAAGAGCTATGCAGTTTCAATCAGAAGAAGGAAAGAAACAATTACTTAATGAAATAATTAATCAAGAATTATTTTATTATGATGCTATTGAAAAGAAATATGATGAAAAGGAAGAATTTAAAAAAGAATTAGAATTTGTAAAGTCAAATATGTTAAAGCAGTTTGCAATTAGTAATCTTTTATCTGATGTAAAAGTAGAGGAAGAAGATTTAAAAGAGTTTTATGAAAAGAACAAGGAACAATTCGTAGTTCAAGAAAGTGTTAAAGCAAGTCATATTTTGGTCAAAACTGAAGAAGAAGCTAAAGAAATCTTAAAAAAAGAAAATATTAGTGAGAATTTTTCAGAGTTAGCTAAAGAATTTTCATCTTGTCCTTCAAAGGATGATGGTGGTAATTTAGGTGAATTTACTAGAGGAAGAATGGTGCCAGAATTTGAAGAAGCAGCATTTAATTTAGAAGTAAATAAAATTAGTGAGCCTGTAAAAACTCAATTTGGATATCATATAATTAAAGTTACAGATAAAAAAGAGAAGAAGAATAAATCATTCGAGGAAGCTAGACCAGAGCTTGAGAATGCAGTTTTAATGAAAAAACAACAAGATGTATATATGAATAGAGTTGAAGAACTTAAAAAGGATATTAAAGTGGAGCTTTTTTAGGAAATGAAAATATTAAAAGGGGTTGCAGCGATTTTAGGAGCAATATTAGTTTCATTTTTAACTAGACATTATATGTCAAATATAAATTATGAAATGTTTAGAGAGTTTGCTCCTATTCCACATTTTTTTAGCACAGTTGAAAGTTCATATAAGTATAGTTTATACATATTTTTATTCGTCTATGGAATTGTATTTTTATATTTCTTTTTAGGCAAGTATGTGAATTTTGCTGTTTCACTAATTGGGATAATGATATCTCTTGGTGCTTATAAAAAAGTAATTTTTAATATGATTGGAAATGAGGTGTCCTTCATTACAGCACTCATTGTATTAGGCAAATATGTGTGCGTTTCTTTAGCTGCAGGTATAGTTTTACAATGGGCATTTGATATTATGGTGTCTTATTTAAGGTTGGTAAGAAAATCTAATAGAAAGAAGAAAATAAATGCAACAAAAACTGTTAAGTGAATTAGTTGTAGGTGAAACTGTAGTAGGATTTTATCTACTTAAAAATTTTAATATAAAAACATCTTCAAATAATAAGAAGTATTATGATTTTATTTTATCTGATATTTCAGGAGATATAGATTGTAAAAAGTGGGGAGTAGAAGAAATAGACCCTATCTTAAAGACGGGTATATTAATAAAAATAAAAGCACAAGTAACTTCTTGGCAAGATAAATTGCAGCTAAAGGTATTAGAATACAGGCATGTAAAAAGTGAAGATGATATTGAATATAAAAATATAATTGCATCAGCTCCGATAAATCCAGAGGAAGTATATGATGAAATAATTGAAATTGTTGATTCGTTTGAAAATGAAGATTATAAAAAAATAACTAAATATATTTTAAATGAGTATAAAGAAGATTTTTTATATGCTCCTGCAGCGATGTTTAATCACCATTCAATAAGGTCAGGTCTAATTTACCATGAATATAGGATGATTAAACTTGGTCTTAAAATTATTGAAGTATATAAAAATATAAATAAAGATATTTTAATATCAGGAATAATACTTCACGATATGGAAAAAATAAATGAAATGAATTATAATGAACTTGGAATAGTAGATAAATATACAGTAAAGGGGCAGTTAATTGGTCATATAACTTTAGGGGTAACAAAGATTAATGAAATTGGTCATAAACTAGATATAGATGAAGATGTGATACTTATTTTATCACATATGGTTTTATCTCATCATTATGAACCAGAATATGGTTCTCCCAAAAAACCTATGATATTAGAGGCAGAAATTCTTCATTATATAGATATGATAGATGCAAGATTTTATGATTTTGAAAATGTTTTAAATACACTTAAAGAAGGAGAAATGAGTAATCCTATATATAGTCTTGATAAAAGGAGAGTATATAAACCTAAAAAATAAAGGAGTTTTTATGAAACCAGATTATAAGAATTGGCTACCTAAAGGTTATTTGAAAGCATTTAAGTATGTTTCATATTTGTTATGTTTAAGTTTTTTAGCAATATTTGTCTATATATTTATAAGAAAAGCAAATGGAAAAAGTTATTTACATTGGCTTTCAATAGTTGATACTATATTATTAGTTGCATTTATAGTTGTTTTTTATTTTTATAAAAAATTTACTAAGATGCACAAAATGTTCTCATTTGAAGATGAAAATTCAATTAGTAGTAAAGTAATAGATTATGTTTCAAGTTCAATTGAATTAAAAGATGGAGATAAAATATTAGATGTAGGATGCGGAAGTGGAGCTCTTTCAATAGCGTTTGCAAAGAAAAATCCTAATTGCCAAGTAGATGGTGTTGATAAATGGGGTGCATCATATAAAGATTTTAATAAGAGTCTTTGTGAGAGTAATGCAAAAATAGAAGGAGTTTCAAATGCGAGTTTCAATGAGGGAAATGCAGTTAAATTAGATATACCTGATGAAACTTATGACGCAGTCGTATCAAATTATGTATATCATAATATTCCTGGTAATAGACAAGAATATCTTTTGGAAACACTTAGAGTGTTGAAAAAAGGTGGACAGTTTGCGATACATGATATTTTTGTAAAAGTGAAATATGGCGATATAAATAAATTTAGAGATAAATTATTAGAAATGGGATATCAAGAAGTTGAATTTATTGATACAACAGATAATAAAGCTATGACATTAAAGGAAGCTAAAGCATCAATGTTAAATGGTTCGAAACTTCTTATAGGAATAAAGTAATATAAAAAATTAAATATTTCGCTATAATATAAAATTTTGATGCATAAATTAAGTATTTAAATGGAAATAGTGAGTCCATCTGTTATTATAGGTGGATTCTTTTATACAAATTTCTAGATATATACATATAATAATAACTAAATATAGCAAAAACTCGAAATAAAAAGGTGGAAATCCACTTGAATTTTACAATCATCATTGATAAGTTTACCTAATTATGATAAAATAAACACTAAATAAAAGGTGTAAATTTTATTAAAATTATCCCTCGGAGGTAGCTATATGATAATTAAGCGAGATTATTATTTAAATAAAATTATAGATAAAAGAGAAAATGGTAGGATAAAGATTATTACAGGGATAAGAAGATGTGGAAAATCTTACTTGTTGTTTAATTTGTATAATCATTATTTGTTATCCGAGGGTGTTAAAGAAGAGCAAATTATATCAATTGCACTAGATGAAATAGATAATATTGAATATAGAAATCCATTTAGACTGAATGAGTACATTAAGGAAAAAACTAAAAATAGAAATCAAATGTACTATATTTTCATTGATGAAATTCAATTGTCTGTAGCTGTAAGTAATCCTTATGTTGATAGAAAAGAAGAGAATGTAACCTTCGTTGATGTTTTGCTCGGACTTATGAAGCATAGTAATTTGGACATTTATGTGACAGGTAGTAATTCTAAAATGCTTTCATCTGATGTACTGACACAGTTTCGAGATCGTGGTGATGAGATACATGTAAATCCTCTATCATTTGCGGAGATTTGTTATTTATATGAAAATAATGAATTGGCTTTTGAACATTATATGGTGTTTGGAGGAATGCCATACATCTATAACTTGAAAAGCGATGAGGAAAAGAATAAATACTTGAAGGACTTATTTCAAGAAACATATATAAAAGATATTCTTGAAAGAAATAATATACAAAATGGTAAGGAGGTACTTGAATTACTGCTTGACTTTACATCTTCAGCTATCGGTTCACTGACTAATCCGACTAAACTTGCAAGGAGATTTTTATCAGAGAAGCAAATTAAGATATCTTCAAATACAATTTCCAAATATCTTAGTTTTTTTGAAGAGGCATATATTGTATATCATGCTAATAGATATGATGTTAAAGGCTCAAGATACTTCTCAACTCCACTAAAATATTATTTTGCGGATATAGGTCTTAGGAATGCAAGATTAAATTTTAGACAGGTAGAAGAAACGCATATTATGGAAAATATCATTTATAACGACTTGCTTCGCAGAGGATATAATATAGATGTTGGCGTGGTGGAACACGATTTTAAGAGAGATGGGAATAGAAGAAAGGTTCAGCTGGAGGTTGATTTTGTTGTAAACAAAGGACATCAAAGGTATTATATTCAATCAGCGTTGAATGTAAATAGTAAAGAAAAAATAGAGCAAGAAACAGCATCACTTAAGAAAATAGATGATTCATTTAAAAAGATTGTGATTGTAAGGGAGCATATTATTCCTAAACATGATAATGATGGTATTTTATATATTGGAGTAGAGGATTTTTTGCTTAATGAAGCAATCATAGATTTGTAAAAATGGTTTGTGCAATTTGTTTGGCGCTAGAAAGAAGTAGAGCACTTTTTAAACGACAAGTTAAAAACAATAAAAATGTTAAATGGTTCGAAACTTCTTATAGGAACAAAGTAACATAAAAAATTATTATTAAATTAGAGGAGGACTAATGAAAGCATTAATAACTTATTCATCTAAAACGGGAAATACAAAAAAACTCATAGAAGAAGCACATAAATTGATAGGTTCAGATTATAAAGTTGATGTTACAACAATAAAAGAAGCAAATGGTTACGATGAATATGACCTTATTATACCTGCATTTTGGATAGATAAAGGGACTGCAAATAGCGAAGCAAAGAAATTTATAAAAAAAATAAAGAATAAGAATGTAATTTTTTTAGCGACACTTGGTGCGAGTCCTGATAGTAGTCATGCAGACGATGTTAGGAATAAAGTACCGGAATTGTTAGATGAATCAAATAATTATATGGGAATATTTTTAGCAAGAGGAAAAGTTGACGAAAAACTTATAAAAAAAATAAAACTATTGCCACTACCTAAAAATTTAAAAGATGAAATGTATGAAGCAAGTATTAATTCAAGAGAACCAAATGAAGAGGAATTTAAGGGAACAGCAGAGTTTATAAAAAACACAATTGAATCGTTAAAATAAAAAAATACTTCTATGAATTTACTCATAGAAGTATTTTATATGGATTAATTATATATTTCTTTTATTAAATCTCCTTGACTCCTAAGCCACATTTGAATACCTCTACCATAAACTTTAGCTTCAACAATATAAGTGCCATCATCTTGTTTTGTAAATTTTGCAGTCGGCAGTCTATCTTCTGCTGCTTCTATTTGTGTTGTATTGTATTTAAATTTAATTTTTTGAAGTTTTCCCCCTTGCATAAATTGTATCCTTTTTCTAAATTCTCCTTCTTCAAATTTATCTTTATAAGGAATTTTATAATATTCATCTAATATTTTTAATTTATTGATTCTATCAATTCTATAAATAATAGGCATCATATCGTCTATATTTTTATTGCTTAAATCCTCATCTTCCCTATTTATATATGCTATAAGATAAAAATAATATTCTGAAAATAAAATTGCAAGAGGCATTAGTTTTCGATTTTTATTTTTATTGTCGTACATACTGAAATAGTTAACTTCTATTTGTTTTTGAGATTCGATTGCTTTAGCTAATTGCCACATTGTATCAAGAAAACTTTTTTTATGTTTTAATTCTACATAGTGGAATTTTTCATTTGATATTAGATATTTTATAAATGTTGAATTTTCTTTAGTAGAGCAAGAATCTATTAATTTATCTAAAATATTATACATTTCATCTTTTTTAAAAGCCCTACTTGCAAGAAGAATTTTACATATTCCTAAAATTTCACTATTATCTAGTTTCGAATAATTTATATTTTCAATGACATATCTATTTATACTTCTCTTATACTTAAGATTAAAAGGACTTCCGGTTTTGGATGCTCTATCTGTCATATATCCTTTTATATCACTAATATCTCTTTGTATTGTTCTTTCATCTACATTATAGATATTTGCTAATTCTCTTTTATTTAATTCCTTTGCATCTAAAAGATGTGTATATATGTCTAAAATCCTATAAACTTTATCACTTTCCATAAAACCTCTCATATTTTTTAAATTTAATTTATTATATCATAAAAAATTTTTAAATGGACATAATATGTCTATTTAAATTGCTACAATAAAGAAAAAAGACAAAAAATAGAGGAGGGAAAATGTTTAGAAAGACTATTACAAGTATATTTATAATTTTATTTATATTCACAGTACTTAATAATGTAATTTTAATTAGTGAAACAGATAATTATAAAGTATTTAAATTAGAAGATGATGAAGTTGAATTTGATATTTACGATGCTAAAAGTCATAATTATCTTCCACTTGCATATTATAAAAACAAATTTGTTAAATATGTTTTTGTAAGAGAAGAAGAACTTATGAAATTTATTAAAGAAAATAATAATAAAGAATATATAAAAGAAGATGAGATATTTAATTATTTTTCAAATCTATATATATTTGATGAAATTATTTCAGTAGAAGAAATATTAGATAATAATAAGTTCATAATAAGAGATGTAAATAATAATTATAGGATTTTAGATTTATGTCAAAATGAAGTAATTGATAATGAATTTGATGATTATGAAAAAATGGAAAATGATTCAATAGTATTTTTTATAGACAATGTAATGATTATTTGTGATGGCAACTTAAAAGAAATTGCAAGAATTAATCAAAAATATGAAATTATATCAAAAATTAATAATAAATTATTATTGAGATTAAATGAAAGTTTATATATATATGATTTAGATAAAAAATCAAAAGAAAAAACCAAATCAAATGATATTTTGTTTGAAATGATTAAATTATATAATAGTGAATTTAGTTATAAAATAAGTGAAAAGGAACTTATGAATTTTAAGGTTCATGGAAGTTATATAGTAATGTCTAACAATGGTAACTTATCTCCTAATATATCAAAAATAATAAAAGGGAAAAATTTTATTTCTGATGGAAATGTATTTTTCTATAAATATTTGGGAGATGATATTTTTTATGTAACAACTGATGATAATACATATTTAACAAAGGATAGGTCTTATATATATTATTTAAATGATTTAAAAAAACTTGAAATTACAAACTTTATAAAAGGAGAATTAAATAAAATATCTATAAGTGATAATAATCTTATTATTGCGAAAAAAGGAGATATATTTTTATATTACTATAATGGAAGTATGTTTAAATCATCACCTACAATTATTTACGATAATCTAGTAATATATAAAGGTGTTGAAAGTAAAGATAATAATTATGTATACTTTCCCAAAATTCAAGTATTAGAGCAAGAAGTGGAAATAAAAGAGATAAATAAAGTAATTGATAGTTTTTATGAAAAAATAAATTTATTAAAAGAATTAAATGAAGATAAATCGTCTTATAAAGTAAATTATATATATGATTATAATATTTATTATTTAAAAGAGCTAAATCTTATCTCAATGGAATATACTATAAAAGAAAATGACTTTTTATTAGGAAAAAATGTTGTAAAAAAATATTTTGTTATTGATTTGAATTCAAGAAAAGAATTAATGTTTCAAGAATTTATAAAAGATGATGAAGATATTTATAATAATGTTTTATTACATATACTTGATGAAATTAAAAATGACAATTATTATAAGGACATACTTAAATTTAATGAAAATAAATATAATTCAAATAATAAATTAAGATATGTAAGAGAACTTCTTAATATTTATTCTACTGATTTACAGTATATTTTTGAAGAAAATAATATAATTATAATATTTGAAAATTTAGATATAAATGGTAATAATATTAGGTTTAAAATTCCTTATGAAATAGTGTTTAGTAAATATATTTAAAATTAAATAAATTTATATAAGTGTAAGTTATTTCTAATATATGGTAAGATAAACGTAGAATTAATATTAAAAAAATATTGATTTTAGCTTTTTATAATAAAAGATTTGAGGAAAAAATGAGTTTTAAAAGTATAGAGGTTTTTGCAGGTGCTGGTGGTCTTGCATTAGGCTTGGA
>PDWI01005836.1_pt1 | contig 15715 bp, 12 predicted proteins | sample 1430891 | NCBI WGS metagenome assembly PDWI01 (sample SAMN01162508, study PRJNA174530) | Oral metagenome, whole genome shotgun sequencing project. | biome: Marine environment; feature: Marine mammal; material: Swab sample of the gingival sulcus; isolation source: swab sample of gingival sulcus...
TGCTTATAAGTTGCCTTGCTTTCAGCAGAAGTCAAATCTAGCTCATCCATTGTAACTTCAACACTTATATGCTTGTCGACATCTAGTTTGGACAAAAGTGCTACCGTTTCCACCTGCATTGTATGGGCGAACATATCGACTGGTACAACGATGTTTAAGTGGTAGCCATTGGCCGTCAAATACTTAATATCGCGCGCCAATGTACTCGGCTTACACGATACGTAGACGATTTTCTGCGGCGCAATTTCGACGATGGCCGCCAACACGGCTTGGTCGGCGCCCTTTCTGGGCGGGTCTAAAAAGACGACGTCGGGCTTATCGTATTTGTCTAGCCAGGTCGGCACGACTGCTTCGGCCGCGCCTTCGATAAAGGTGACGTTTTTAATATGATTGCGCGCCGCATTGGCCCTTGCGTTGACAATCGCCTGCGGCACAATTTCGTTGCCGTAAACCCACTTGACGTGCTGGGCCAGTTGTAGCGCAATGCTGCCGGCGCCACAGTAAATATCCCAGGCGACTTCATCAGCTTGTAAATGTGCCAGTTCAATCGCCTTATTGTATAATTTAACCGTTTGGCGCGGATTGACTTGAAAAAAGCTGGCCATTGCCAATTCGTAGTCGACTTCGCCGATGCAATCGATGACGGTTGGCGTACCGTATAGCGTTTTATAACTATCGCCCAAAATGCGATTGCCGCGCCGCCCGTTTATATTTTGCACAATGCTAACGACCGACTGATGGCGCTGCACAATGCGCGCTATTAAGGCGTCGACATGCTTTATTTCCGCCCTATTGGTAACTAAGCCAACCATTTGCTGACCGTAGCGCGTGCTGCGTATCATCACGTGACGCAATTGCCCATTAGCCGTTTTTTCGTCGTAGGCCGAAATGCCATAATCTGCCGCCCACTGTTCGATTAGGGCGATGAGCGAACTGCATATCTGATCTTGTATTAAGCAGTCGTCGACGGCGACTAGTTGATGGCTACCCTTTTGATAGAGCCCTAGCCTTAATTTGCCTTCGACCATGGCAACTGGCAAAAGCGCCTTGTTGCGATAGCGATAGGGATCTGTCATGCCAATAATTGGCTGCATGTGATAGTCGCTTTGTTGGCCAATGCGCCTTAGCGCGTCATCGACTACTTGGGTCTTTAATTTGAGCTGTTGCCGGTAGGCGATGTGCTGTACGCTACAACCGCCACAGCGCGTACTAAACCGGCAAGGCGGTATCACCCGAAAGGGCGATGGTTTGATGATTTCGACGATGCGCGCCCGACTATAGGCCTTTTTTTGCTGAATGACCGCCACTTTTAAATGGTCGCCAATGACTGCACCGTCGACAAAATGTACTTTTCCGGCAATGCGGCCAATGCCTTCGCCGCGCTCATTTAAGGCCGTTATTTCTATTTCTGGCATTTAAGACCTCGCAATACTCCCTCAACACAAAAATTTTTTAAGATTTTGCTAAAACACTAGTAAATTTATCAGATATTTCTTATAATGAAAGTGGTTTATTTTATACGGAGAAAAAAATGAAACAACTGATTACTCTAATCATTATCACATTATTAATCGTAACGACATTTGTCATTCCGGTCGACTCGTCGGTTTTTTCACTTAACATGGCCAATATTTTTGCGCCCGAAGTGGAAGATACTGTTTTGCCGCCAAACAAATTTGCTCTGTCAAAACTAAATGCTGGCGACAATTTGTTTTGTTTTGCAATTGATAGTACGCGCAGCCTAACCGATGAGGAACGCAAGCAGTTGACTTTTCAGGCCACGCTGACCGACTACAGCGGCAGCAGCCGCGACCTGACGCTCGACGATTTTGAATACGACATCGCCGTCGACGCGCAGCGTACAACTTACACGATAAAAGACTTAAAAACTATTACGCCCTATCGTTCAGACGACATTCGGGCAACTGTTTCGCTAAAGGATACTACTATTGAGTTGAGCGCCTACCTGTTTAGCCCCGCCAGCGGCCTAAAGGCCAATGGTAAAACAGCTGATGATGTTACGGCCGAACTCGTTCCAATTTTTTACAGTTCACTTGAACAGCAATTAAACTACCCCGTTTATACTAAACCGGCAGCTGGTAGCAACGACTTTAGACGCATGCTGAGCAGCATATCGCATACGCCAAACTACTACGGTTTGGCCGAGCGCGCCCGTTTTCCGGCGATTAGCTATGTTTGGTATTCAGCCGGCGTATTAGACCTTAAACTAATAACGTCGCAAATAACCGAATTTAGCGACCCCGCTATTGCCCAATACGCACTGGACGACTTGCTTAAGACCTTTCGCTACACGATGGGCAACTACGTCGTCAACAAGATTTCGCTATCGGTCGATGGCCAAAAAACGTCAACTGCTTTTGGCGGCATCGATATCAGCCAAGATTTTAGCGTCACGCGCGACCCAGTCGTCTATTTACCGCTAATTCAAAACGAACAGACAACTTGGCTACCGCAGGCGATTGAAGCCAGTGAATCGGTCGATCAAATGTGTCGCCAAATTGTCGCTATCTATAAGCGATCGGCGACGCTGCCAAACCAGAAGAGCTGTCCGCCACTATTGGCTAAAGACGTCGAATTAGAAGATGTTCAAGTGGTCGGTAACACTTTAAAGCTGACCTTTAACGGCGCCTTTAAACAGCGCGCCAAGCAAGGTGGTAGTCAGTACTGCGCTGCACTACTTGAAGGGCTGACGCTATCGACGACATCGCTGCCCTTTATCGAAAACATTGAACTGTATGTCGGCACAAATAAGCTGACGACAATCGGCGATTGCAAAATCGACAACCCAATTAGTCCACCGACCTATTTTAATGTCGACCTAGACTATCTCAAATAATGAACGCAGTTGAAACGACGCCGCTAAAAGCGGCGTCTAGATTGTCGGCAAAGTCGACAATCTGCCGGCTGTTGAGAATGTTCAAGTTCGAGGCGCTAGCAAAATTCGTCTGGTCGTAAATGCAAGCATTTACTGCTCGACCAAGCAACCCGGGGTCGCAGCTAAAAGACATACGTGAGAGTAGTATCGGAAAGATATCCGACCACGACCGTAGGGAGTGGCTTTTGCGCAGAAAAATGTACTGAACAGGTATTTTGCGCAGCAACAAAGAAATTGGGCATTTATCAACAGTCTGAACGACGCCGCTTTTAGCGGCGTCGTTATATTGTGTCATTATAATACCCGCGTCTTACCGGCGTAAATAATGCCCTTGCCCGAATCGAGCGTTACCAGTTGACCGTCTTCAAATTTTTGCATGGCGCCCTGTGCGCCGACGATGACCGGCTTATTTAAGTTGAGTGCAACGATGGCGGCGTGCGAAGTATAGCCGCCTTCTTCGACAATTAGGGCACTGGCCTTATCGACCGAATCCATCATGTCTTTATCAGTTGCATAGGCGACCAAAATATCGCCCGCTTCAATTTTAGCGCGCGCTTCAACGCCGTCTTTGGCCTTGCAAACCTTGGCACTGATGACCTCTTTACCGATGCCCAGCCCCTTCATCAAAATTTCACCGACTAGATGCACCTTCATTAAGTTAGTTGCACCCGCCACGCCAACCGGTACGCCCGCTGTAATGATGACCAGTTCGCCCTCTTTAATATAATTGAGCTGCCGCGCACGAGCCAGCGATTGATCAAAAATTGCTTCGGTGTTTTCGGCATTTGCAATAATAAATGAATATACGCCCCAAACTAAGGCCAATTTACGCCTGACACTTTCCTTTGTACAGGCCGCAACAATTAACGCATTGGGTCGATTTTCTGATATTTTACGCGCCGTAAAACCAGAAGCTGTCGCCGTGATAATGGCCGATGCCTTTAAGTCGCTGGCCGTCGTTACCGTTGCATGCGACACGGCGTAGGTGACATCGACCGCCCGCTGGGCGCGCCGTTTGTGCATAATCGTTTCGTAGTCGAGCGCCTGCTCGGTCGCTTCGGCAATGGTCGCCATCATTTCAACCGCCTCTTGCGGATACTTGCCAGCGGCCGTTTCGCCCGACAGCATGATGGCATCAGTGCCATCGAAGATGGCGTTGGCGACGTCGGTCGTTTCAGCGCGCGTCGGCCGCGGATTTCTAATCATCGAATCGAGCATTTGCGTCGCCGTAATGACGACTTTGCCGGCGCGATTGCACTTTTCAATCATGCGCTTTTGTTCAAGCGGCACCTGCTCAGTTGGTATTTCGACACCCAAGTCGCCGCGCGCAACCATAATGCCGTCCGATACGCGAATGATTTCATCTAAATTTTCTACGCCCTGTCGATTTTCAATTTTGGAAATAATATTGATGTCATAGGCCTGATGCTTTTCTAAAATTTCGCGAATCGCCAGCACGTCGGCTGCCTTTCTGATAAATGAAGCGGCAATAAAGTCAATACCCTGTGCAATACCGAATTCAATGTCGCCAATATCCTTTGCCGTCAACGACGGCAAATTAATTTTAACGCCCGGTACGTTGACGCCCTTATTGCTTTTAATGGTACCTGAATTGTTGACCCGACACTGTATTTCAGTTTTTGAGGGCGGTGCGATAACTTCTAGTTCAACCAAGCCGTCGTCGATTAATATTTTATTGCCAACTTCGACATCGAGTGGCAAATCGGCATACGACACTTGACATTTTTCGGCATCACCCAAATAATCTTCGGTCGTCAAGGTATAGTTTGCGCCCTCTTTTAGTTCAATTGGTGCAGCAAATTTACCAAGCCGAATTTCTGGCCCCTTGGTGTCGAGTAAGATTGCGACGGGTTCGTCTAGTTCTTCGCGCACCGACTTAATCATATTGATGCGCGCGAGGTGCTCGGCGTGATCGCCGTGCGAAAAATTGAGTCGGGCGACATTTAAGCCCGCCTTGACCAGTTGGCTAAAAATCGCCCTATCCTGACTGGCCGGTCCAATTGTACAGACAATTTTGGTTTTTTTCATACTTTTTATTTCCTCTCCTATATTTATCAGACTATTCTGTTAAATTTGCAGCTTTGATTGCCATGCAAGCCATCTTTACTATTATACCATAAAAAAGCGGCTTTAAGCAGCCGCCGAAACAACAATTGAGCAAATGCCGCTATTATTCGCTTAAGCGAACATTTTCGGCGCCAAAGTGCTGTTTAAAGGCGGCAATGGCATCTGCAGTAATGGCGATGCGTTGCTTGTAGAGTAGTACTTCGCCACTAGCCGACTGAAATATCTTAATCAATTGATTGCCGCGATGGCGCCGACTCAAACTGTCGAGTATTTGGCGGTGGCGCTGCGACAATCGCGCGACGCGCAGATAGATGACGGTTTGGCTGGCGCCATCGGGTTCAGTTTGTCGCTCAACTGATTGAGCCATGCCAACGGGTTTAATTTGTTCGGCAATTAGGCTGACTTCGTCGGCCGACTTAATGCTGATATGGCCGCTGACGGCGATAATTTGATCTTCTTTTAATAGCTGGCGATAGCGCTCTAGCACGCGACTAAAGATGACCACTTCAATTTCGCCGCCGTAGTCTTGCAGTGTCACAAAGGCCATCACATTGCCACTTTTGGTATTTTTTTTGCTCAATCTGCTAATCTGGCCGACTAATTGGTGGTGCTGGCCGTCAAACTGGCTGATGATATTGCCGTCGTCGTCGCTTAAATCGGTCGTGCTAAACGAACTCATGCGGGCAATTGCCTGTTTATAGGCGTCGAGCGGATGCCCCGTAACGTAGACGCCAATCGCCTCTCTTTCAAAATTTAGCCGTTCTGCTTGGCTGAGCGGCGCACGTTGTAGATAATTAAAGGGCGGCCGCTGTTCGCCTGACAGGCCGTCGAACAAGCTAATTTGCCCGTCGCTGACGTGGCGGCGTTGTCGTTGAATGGCATCGATTAATTGCTCGTAGTTATAGAGCAAGGTAGCGCGATTGAGCCCAAAACCGTCGAGTGCACCGGCTTTTATTAAACTGTCGATTGCCTTTTTATTTAATTCGCGCGGCGCAATCCGCTTTAAAAAATCTTCGACGTCGCTAAATGGCCTTTGCTGACGCTGTGCGACAATTGACTTGACAATAGCCCTACCGACGTGCTTGACGGCAAACAAGCCAAACCGAATGGCGCCTTGTTCAACCGAAAAATAGTCGACCGAACAATTGACATCGGGCGGCAAAATGGCGATGTTCATATCGCGACAGGCCTTAATATAGCGTGCTATTTTTTTATGTGAACTGATATTGGCCGTCATACAGGCCGCCATAAAGGGCAGCGGATAATGCGCCTTTAGATAGGCCGTTTGATAGGCGATAATGGCATACCCAGTGGCGTGCGATTTATTAAAGGCGTATTTGGCAAAGTCGATCATGTCGTCAAATATCTCTTCGGCGACGGCGGCGGCAATGCCATTGCGCACGCAACCGACGATAAGCGGTTTGCCGTCTGCGTCGTCTAGGCCGTAGACAAAGTTTTGGCGCTCGCGCTGCATCACAGCCATTTTCTTTTTGCTCATCGCGCGGCGCACTAAATCAGACCGCCCATAACTGTAGCCGGCCAGCTGACGCACAATTTGCATCACCTGTTCTTGATAGATTAAGCAACCGTAGGTAACCTCTAAAATCGGCTTCAGCTGCGGCGTTAAATAGCGAATGTTATGCGGCTGATTTTTGTTTTTTATATACAGTGGTATCGAATCCATCGGGCCCGGTCGATAGAGCGATATACCGGCGATAATATCTTCTATTTCAGTTGGTTTAAGCGCTTTCATAAAGCGAATCATACCGGCCGATTCAAGCTGAAAAATGCCCAGTGTTTGTCCCTTGCCAATCAAGCTGAAAGCCGCTTGATCGTCAATTGGCAAATTGGCCAAGTCGATTGTTTGACCGCTGGTCTGCTCGATTAGGCGCAGTGCGTTTTTAATGATGGTCAAGGTCGTCAAACCCAGAAAGTCAAATTTTAGCAGACCGAGTTCTTCTAGTATATCCATGCTATACTGGGTTGAAATGTTGCCATCGTGCAAATAAAGTGGCACATAGCTATCAATTGGATTTTTGCCGATGACGACGCCGGCGGCGTGAGTTGACGCATGGCGCGGCACGCCTTCAAGGGCGCGTGCCGTGTCGATTAAACGGCGCACTTGCGGATCAGACTGATATTTTTCGCGCAGCGCATCGTTCATCTTAAGGGCGCGCTCAATGGTTATGCCAATGACAAACGGCACCGCCTTGGCGATGACGTCGACTGCGCGATAGGGCATGCCCAGCACGCGGCCGACGTCGCGAATTGCCGCGCGCGCGCCCAGTGTACCAAAGGTGATAATTTGCGCGACATGTGCCGAACCGTATTTGTTTATGACGTAGTCGATGACTTCGGCGCGCCGATCGTCTTGAAAGTCGATATCGAAGTCGGGCATTGTAATGCGTTCGGGGTTTAAAAAGCGCTCAAAGATTAAATTGTACTGTAACGGGTCGACCTCGATGATGCCCAGGCAATAGGCGACGATACTGCCGCCGCCACTGCCGCGACAGGGCCCCACTAAAATGCCATTTCGCTTGGCGTAGTTGACAAAATCGGCAGCGATTAAAAAATGGTCTGCATAGCCCATTTGGTAAATAATTGCCAGCTCGTCGCGTATGCGCTGTTCTGCCGCCGCGTTTTGACCGTAGCGCCGCACGTAGCCCTGGCGACAGAGTTGCTCTAAATAATCCTTGGCCGTCAGGCCGTTGGGCGACTCAAAGGCCGGTAAATGTAAGCTGTTAAAATCGAAGTCGTACTGGCAGCGCTCGGCAATTTTTAAGGTGTTGGCAATTGCCTGTGGCGCATAGGAAAACAGCGCGCGCATTTGTGCGGGCGACTTTAAGTAGTATTCTTCCGTTGCAAAGCGCATGCGGTCGTCATCGGCTAAAGTTTTGCCGGTTTGAATGGCCAGCAAGACGTCGTGTGTTTTGGCATCGGCCTTTTCAATATAGTGCACATCGTTGCTGGCGACCAGTTCGACATTGCACTCGGCGGCCAGCTTAACTAATTGCTTGTTGACATTTTTTTGTTCTAACAGGCCGTGGTCTTGCAGTTCTAAATAGAAGTGGTCGCGGTCAAAGATGGTTAAATAGTCCATCACCAACTGCTTGGCCGCAGCGTAGTTGCCGTAGTTTAGCGCCTGCTGGACATCGCCCGACAGGCAGGCGCTTAAGGCAATTAGGCCGTCGCTATGCTGACGCAGCAGCGCCTTATCGATGCGCGGCTTGTAATAAAAGCCTTCAGTAAAGCCCTTTGAAACCAATTTAATTAAGTTTTGATAACCCGTTTCATTTTCGGCCAATAAGATTAAATGCGACCGCTTTTTATCGTAGGTTGGCGTCTTGTCGACCATACTGCGCGCCGCCAAATAAACTTCACAGCCGATAATCGGCTTAACGCCATGCTTTTTGGCCTGTTTATAGAATTCAACGGCGCCAAACATGACGCCGTGATCGGTAATGGCAACGGCTGGCATATCCAGTTCGACAACTTTGTCAAACAGTCGCCCGATGCGGGCAAAGCCGTCTAATAAACTGTATTCCGTATGTAAATGCAGGTGAACAAACGACATATTTTATCCCTTGGGCTGGTCAATTTCGATATCGTCGGCAATTTGAAGCAGTTTTTTCATGCGGTGGTTGACGCCCGATTTGCTGATTGGCGGCAGCAACATTTGACCCAATTCCAGCAATGTCATCTCGCGATTGGCCAGCCGCAGTTCGGCAATTTCTCTTAAGTTGTCGGGCAGTGCCGCCAAGCCGATCGCCTTATCAATTTTTTCAATTGCGACAATGTGGCGCCGCGCAGCCGCCATCATCTTATTGAGATTTGCCGTATCGCAGTTGACGATGCGATTGACCGAGTTGCGCATCGCCTTGTCGACGCGCGTCGCTTCATAGGCCAGCAAATGGCTGTGCGCGCCGATAATGTTGAGCACATCGACAATTTGATTGGCGTCCTTTAAATAGACGACATGGTGATTTTTGCGCTCTAGCACTTTGGCAGACAACTCGAAAAAACTGAGCAGCTTGACGAATTGCAATGCAAAATTAGCCGAGCTGACGACAAATTCGAGATGATAAGATTTAGCGGGGTCGCTAATTGAGCCGGCGCCTAAGAATAGGCCGCGAATGTAGGCGCGAGCATTGCCAGTGTTGGCAAAGACAAAGTCGGGCACATCGTCGATGATAAAAAAGTAGTTTTTAGTGTCGACGACGCCCAACTCGGTTAACATCGCCCTGACGTCGCCGACGACGACGCGATAAATAACATGTCTGTTAAGCGATTCTTTAGCAATTGAAGCGTATTGCCCGCGCACGCCAAACAGCTTATCAAAGAGCAATTGTATCAGTTCTGAAACTGCTTTGTTTTCAGTTGAAAGACTTAAATCGAGTCGGCCGGACGAGCCAATATTAAGTGTGCCACAAGCGCGCACCAAGGCCGATAGTTCAGCCTTTAACTGCGCCGTACTACCGGAAATTTGCGCGCTAATATCCGATTTAATCTGCGAAGCATACGACATATCGCACCTAACACTACGCTAAATACTTTTCGCGATAGCAGGCAATTGCCTTTTCGACGATGCTGCGTTCATCATCGTAATGCACCATTTGATAGGCCTCGTCAATCGGCACAAAACGAGCCAGCTTAAAGCCCTCTTCGCGCTGCGGATAACAGTGTTTTGAGCGCGTCGTCATCAAATACCAATGCACTGTCTTACTGGTCATTTCGTTATTGCGCCATACATTGTAAAACTTGTAGTGAATACTACCTAAGTATTCGTGAATCGTGGCCTTGACATCGGCCTCTTCTAATACTTCGCGCAAAGCCGTTTGCGAACGGTGTTCATTCTGTTCAATTCGCCCCTTTGGCAACACCCAATCGCCATTTTTCTTCATCAAAAGCAACATCGTTTCTCCCAAGAAAACGACACCGCCTGCACTCGTTGAAATTTTCAAATTAATCACCTAATTGTTCAATAGTTTTCTGTATCTAGTATATCATATCATCGCCCTTTCGCCAACGAAATTGCGCGCCATAAATAAAAAACGAGCCGCCCACGTCGTTGCGGGCAGCTCGCATAATGCGTACTAATCAATTGGCTTTAAGCGCGCCGTAAAGTGCCTCAGCACTTTGGGCTCGTAATCAAAAGTTAAGCCCTTTAGGGTGTCGGCCTTTTTCATAACCGCAATGACTGCTTCGGCGACGACATCCATGTGGTTATTGGTGTAGACGCGGCGCGGTATCGTCAAGCGCATTAATTCGAGTGGCGATTCTAAATTTTCTCCCGTATCGGGGTCGCGCCCCAACAAGAACGAGCCAATTTCAACCGGTCGAACGCCCGATTCTAAATAGACCGCATTGCACACGGCCTGTGCCGGAAACTGATGATAGGGAATGTGCGGACACATTTTTTTACAGTCGACAAACACGGCATGGCCGCCAATTGGATACTGCACTGGCACGCCGGCGGCCTTTAATTTTTCGCCCAAATAAGTCACCTGACCGATGCGGCTTGCCTGAAATTCAACTTCGAGCGCCTCGTCTAAACCGACGGCGAGCGCCTCCATATCGCGGCCCGATAAGCCGCCGTAAGTTGGAAAGCCTTCGAGCGGCACACAAGTTGAGCGGCAGGCCGTATAGAGCGCCTCATCGTCTTTTAAGGTGACTAAACCGCCCATATTGACGAGGCCGTCTTTTTTAGAGCTCATCGCCATGCCGTCGGCCAAGTCGAACATTTCGCGGGCGATTTCGCGCAGGCTCTTAGCTTGGTAGCCCTCCTCGCGCTGTTTGATAAAATAGGCGTTTTCAGCGTATCTGGCGCCGTCGATAAATACTTTAAGGCCGTACTTATCGGCAATTTTTCTAACGCCGCGCATATTTTCCATTGAAACGGGTTGGCCACCGGCCGAATTACAAGTGACCGTTACGACAAAGCAAGAAATGTTTTCAGCGCCCTTTTCTTGGATAAATTGCTCGGTTTTAGCGAGGTCAAAATTGCCCTTAAACGGGTGATAGGTCTGCGTATCAAAGGCGATTTCGTCAATCATATTAATGGCGCGACCACCGGCGATTTCGACATGTGCCTTGGTGGTGTCAAAGTGCATATTAGAAATAATAAAGTCGCCCGGCTTTTTGATGACATTGGGGAACAACACCTGCTCGGCGCCCCTGCCCTGGTGGGTCGGAATAACGTATTGATAGCCTGTGATCTCTTTAACTACTTTTTCAAGTCGATAAAAGCTGCGCGAACCGGCATAAGACTCGTCGCCCATCATCAGCGCCGCCCACTGTTTGTCGCTCATCGCACCGGTACCCGAATCGGTTAACAAGTCAATATAAACGTGCTCGGCGCGCAGCGAAAACGGATTATAGCCCGCTTCAACTAGCGCTTTTTCGCGTTCTTCGCGCGAAATAATATTAAGTGGTTCAACCATCTTAATTTTGTAAGGTTCGGCTTTTGGCATTTTCATATATTCCTCCTTCTCGCTTTTCACCTAATACGCCATTAGGCGACATCGCTGATTCAGCAATCGCTGTAACTACTACTATTATAACTCAGTCTGTTGCCAATTAAAAGGCTCGCTGCCTAACTGTTTTTCACATAGCGCACAACTTCGACTAAATCGAGTAATTGCTCTGCCAAGGCGGTGGCGTCGTGTCTGACATAACCGGCGTATTCTTCTAAGAAGTCGCCCTCAATAACTTTAATTCCCAAGCCTTCAATTGCCGCCTTTTCACCCTGTTCAAGTTGCAATAAACGCGCGCCCTTGGCGGCGTATTTGGCAGTTGCCACCGCCGAAATTGGCTTGCTATTGACCAACAAATAGTCAATTGCGGCGGCGCCAATTTGGTCGCTAATTACCGCCAAGTGTTCGCCAACCGACAAGTTGTCGGTTTCGCCCGGTTGCGTCATCAAGTTTATCGAAACGACCACCTTTGCCTCTGTTTGATTGAGCGCCGCCTTTATTTGCGACATTAAAAGGCTGGGCATTATGCTGGTGTACAGACTACCGGGGCCAATTAATACAATGTCGGCATTTAATATGGCCGCCACGCTACCGGCGTAAGCCGGCGCATCGGCCGGTTCGATAAACACTTTGTCAATAGCTGAATTGTTCCACTTGACGACGTTGGGAATATTCGATTCGCCGCGCACGATGTTGCCGTCCTTTAACTTGGCCAATAGCACGATGTCTTCTAATGATACCGGCAGCACTTTGCCCCTGACGGCAAAGATATCGTGAATATGCGCCAGTGCTTCTTCAAAGCTGCCGCTCATATCGGCGAGGCCGGCAATGATCATATTGCCGAGCGAATGGCCGGCAAATTGCCCGGTTTTAAAGCGATACTGCATGAGGGCTTCCATTACCGGTTCGGTATCAGATAGCGCCACAATGCAGTTTCTAATGTCGCCCGGCGGCAGCATGGCAAGGTCTTCTCTAATGACGCCGGAACTGCCGCCGTCGTCGGCCACGGTGACAATTGCCGATATCTGCTCGGTAAAGTGTTTTAGGCCGCGCAATACCACACTAATGCCCGAACCGCCGCCAATGACCGTAACTTTTGTCGCTTGCTTTGTCATAATTAAGCCTTTATATCCCTGTGGGCAACCGAAATTTGATAGCCCTGGGCGCGGTAATCGTCGGCTAATTGATTGCAGACGGCGACAGAGCGATGCCGCCCACCGGTACAGCCAATTGATACCGTAACGTGATTTTTGCCTTCTCTAATGTACTGTGGCAATAAAAAGTCGAGCATTTCTCTCAATTTATCGTAAAACAACTTGGTTTCGTGCCACTGAAAGACGTAGTCTTTAATCGCTTGATCATTGCCCGTCAAGGGGCGTAAATTTTCGTCGTAATAGGGGTTTGGCAAAAACCTGACGTCGAACAATAAATCGCTGTCGAGCGGCACGCCGCGCTTAAAGCCAAACGATTGGAACGATATGGCAATGGCCTGCACGCTGGTTTTACCGAGCATATCGAGCTTGATAAAGTGGCGTAGCTGGTGACTGTTCATATCGCTGGTGTCAATGACGCGCGACGCCATTTGTTTAATCGCCGCCATCTGCTGGCGCTCGACGTTAATGCCGTCGATAATAATGCCCGTTTCGCTGAGCGGGTGCGTGCGCCGCGTCTCCTTAAAGCGATTGATCAGCACCTTGTCAGAAGCTTCAAAAAAGTAAATATCGCATCTGTCATAAGTTGCCTGTAACTTGCTTAAATTGGCCTCGACATCGTCAAAAAAGGCGTAGCTGCGCACGTCAATGCCGAGCGCAACTCTATCGATTGGCTGCTTTAAACCCTTGCACATTTCAATAAATTGAATCATTAAAGAGGGCGGCAAATTGTCGATACTAAAATAGCCAAGGTCTTCTAAACACTTAATTGCAGTCGACTTGCCCGCGCCCGATAAACCGGTGATAATTTTAATATCCACAGTATCCCCCTAAAAGCCCTCGCCAATCTTACGCACTTCAGTTTGCATGTTGACGCCAAATTTGTCGGCGACCGTCTTTTGAATAAAGCCGATTAAGGTGATGACATCGCGGCAGGTTGCCGCCCCTAAATTGACGACAAAGCCGCAGTGCTTCTGGCTGACGGCGGCGTCGCCAAAGCGCACGCCGCGCAGTCCGCTGTCTTGAATTAACTTGCCGGCATAATAACCCGCGGGCCTTTTAAATGTCGAACCGGCCGATGGCAAATCGAGCGGTTGCTTGGCCGTGCGGCGCGCCGTTAAATCGGCCACGGTCGCCGCAATGGCCTGTTTGTCGCCCTTTTTTAGTTTTAGTTCGACGCCCAGCACAATGTCGCCATCGTCTTGAATACTGGAACCGCGATAGCGAAACGACAGCTGTTCTTTTGTCAAGCGGACGACGTCACCAGTGCGCCTTAACACCGTAACCGCGTGAACGACCTGCGCCATTTCGCCGTCATAGGCACCGGCATTCATAAACACCGCACCGCCAATTGTACCGGGAATACCGCAGGCAAATTCAAAGCCCGTCAAACTGTGTTCGGCTGCCACTTGTGATACTTTCTCCAACAGCGCACCGGCGGCGACGACTAAGTTTTCGCCGACAACTGTCAAATCGCCAAAATTTTCGGCAATTTTTATGACGGCACCGCGTATGCCTTGATCAGACACCAAAATATTAGAGCCCTTGCCCAGCCAAGTAATTGGTATGCCCGCGCCGTTTAACAGCTGATAGACGGCGACAATTTCGGCAATGCTGCGCGGCAAAAGCAAGATGTCGGCCGGCCCGCCAATTTGAAACGACGTGTGATTTTTCATCATTTCGGCGACTAAAACGGCGTCGTCATTGAGTATATTTTTTAAATTGAGTATTAAACCTTTTTCGACCATCTAAACTCCCTCGTTGCAACCATCTTACACCATTTTTACAGCGCTGTCTACACCGTAAAAATCGGCCTTTTAGCGGCATGCTCTAAGGCTATAATTTGTTTTCCATTACGACGACTGCAATATCGTCCAAATTGCGGCGGCGGTCAATTTCGCTAAAGCCAACTGCCTGCCAAAATGCCAAAGCGCCATGATTTTCGACGATGACGCCAAGCTGAACACTGCTAAAGCCATTTGCTTTTACGGCGTCGAGCAACTGCTCAATAATACTGTAGCCAATGCCGCGCCGCTGCAAGTATTCAGCGACCATCAACAGGCCCAACCAAACCGTTTTATCGTTTGGATAACGCTCGATATAGTCGACGACCGCTACTAACTGCCCGTCCCTATAAAAGCCAATATAAAACTTTTGATCGGCCGTCGTATTGGGTGGCAAGGCCTTGGTTCCGGCAATGCAGCTCTCTAGCGAAATCGGCTGATCGTCAAAAAAGGCATTGTAGTTTTCATTTGAAAGATGCAGTGCGTGTAGTGCGGCGTAATCGGCTTCTGTTATTTCTTTAATCTGATAATTTTTTAGCCGTCTTTTTAAAGTCGTTAATACCATATAAAGTCCTTTGCAAAAAACCCTTACCACTATAATATCATAAAACCAACTAAATCGAAATTTTTATCTGCTATTGACCACTTAAGTTATTGAAAATGGTGACTTTAAGCTTTTTTAGTGCTTTATGCACTATTGACTTTGCCCCTAAAAGATGATATATTTTGGTCGATGAAATTTATTCTCAATTAAATAAATGCTAATATCCAAAGGAGACATCATGAAGAAGAACTTCAAGATAATTGCTTCATCAATTCTCGCTCTGCTGGGAATTATTTTAATTTTAACGCCTTATCAACTGTTCCCCGTTTGTGGCATACCGGCGCCAGACGGCACGCCGATGAAGTGCGCCTACAGCGCCAAGTTAATTATCGCGTTGGGCGTCATTATTTTACTGGTCAATTTAGTGGCGATATTAAAACGCAAAAAGGCGCTCTATAGCTTGGCCTATATCGCGACGGCGATTGCCGCATTCTTTAGCTACGCGCTGCCCAAACAACTCATCAAAGTCGGCAATAAAAAGACAATGGGTTGGGAAATTGGCCTCTGCGCCAAAGCCGACCACGGTTGCCGCTTGCACACGCTGCCAGCGCTCGATGTCATCATACCAGCCGTCATTATCATTGCCGTCATCGCAATTGTACTAAACTTTTTAATTAAGGATAAGTTTGAAACAAAAGGAATTAAGAAGTAAATAAGGGCACGGCAAAAAGAGCACAAGAGAATTGTACAATGAAAAGTTTATATGGTGATAAAAGTTA